>OJFG01000007.1_pt1 | contig 212532 bp, 186 predicted proteins | sample 1594071 | NCBI WGS metagenome assembly OJFG01 (sample SAMN05416818, study PRJEB24817) | seawater metagenome | isolation source: Sea water | place: Canada:Atlantic | collected 2013-07 | reverse complement strand
TGAAGAATTTTTACGTATTATGCCAGAAGGTGGCTCCTGCCGCGCAGACTCCTAGGGCATGAAATCGGCGATCGTCTGCTAAAAGCAGCCGCCGAACGCATGGCCCAACATGCCGGCGGGCAAGAGTCCTTGGCTCGGGTCGGCGGCGATGAATTCACCCTATTATTAGAAAATCATGGCAGCGAAGGCAGCATTAGTCAGCAGTGCCAACAGCTTATCAATGCCATGAAAAAGCCGTTCCTGATTGACGGTCACGAACTACTTTTGGGCGCAAGCATCGGTATCAGCATATTCCCGGATACCGCCAAAGAAGCGCAGAGCATGATCAACCAGTCCGACATGGCGGTGTATCAGGCCAAACGTAGCGGCGGCAATAATTTCCAATTTTACCGCAGCAACATGCGCGTGGCCTCAGTAGAACAACTGGCCTTGGAAACTAGCCTGCGCAAGGCCATTTTCAAGAACGAATTCGTGGTGCACTACCAACCCAAAATGAACCTGGCCAGCAATCGAATTACCTCGGTGGAAGCCCTAGTGCGTTGGCAGCACCCCACCATGGGCCTGCTTCCACCGGCAGACTTTATACCGCTAGCCGAAGAAACCGGGTTGATCTCTGCCATTGGTGAGCTCGTACTGGAACGCTCCTGTCGCCAAGCACACAAGTGGCAGAAACAAGGCCTCGGCGAGATCTGCGTCTCAGTAAACCTTTCTGCTCACCAGTTCCGCAAAGGAAACGTAGCGGAAACCATCGATCGAGTCCTATCCACCACGGAACTGTCCCCGCACCTGTTGGAATTAGAACTCACCGAGAGCCTAATCATGGAAGACATGGAGCAGAACATCGAACTGCTCCAGCAATTGCGCAGCCGGGGTGTTGAGTTAGCCCTGGACGACTTCGGCACTGGCTACTCCTCGCTCAGCTACCTGAAGCGTTTCCCGGTAGATACCTTGAAAATTGATCGCTCATTTATCATGGAGCTAGACAAGAACCCGGACGATGCCGCCATTACCCGCGCCATCATCGACATGGCCCATAGCCTGAAGATGAACGTAATCGCCGAAGGGGTGGAAACCGCAGATCACCTGAGCATTCTGCGAGACATGCATTGTGACAGCATCCAGGGCTACCTGATAAGCCGACCCGTACCGGAATCTGAGTTACTAGAATTACTGCACACCCAAGCGTATAGGGACGCCATTGATCATTGAGAATCGCTGACTCACGGCACCACCGTCGTTACCTTGGCCAAGGGCAACGAACCAGCGGCAAGGCTGAGCATGAAATAGCGTTGCTGAGGCTCCTTAAGCTGATTGCGGCGCGTATCCACGCACTAACCCTTAAGCATCTCCAGCGTATCCTCCGCCTGAAAATACCCTTCCAGATGGCGACGCAACCATGCCTCTAGCAAGCCTTCTTCCTGCAGCTTAGCCATCACCGGCGGCAGGAAGCGACGAGCATCATCCAACATCAGCTCGCGGGTCACACCCAATTCATCAAGCAAGCCCGTCAGGCTGGTATCACCGTATTTATCAAAAAACGCCTGCACCCCGGATTCCAACATGACATTGAAGTAATCTGTGTGGCGAAGCTCCCGCCAATACTCGAACACGATCACGAACAGCTCTTGAATATCCTCACTGCTCACCAGCTCTTTCACGTCCGCCACCGGGCGTTGCCCAAAATCCTGCCAGGCCACCTTCACCAGCTCACGCAGTTCAGCTACGTTCTCGTCACAGTACAAATAAGGGTCACTCAATAATTGCTCCGTACGGCGCAGCAACCATTCCTGCAAGCGGATCTCTAGGCTGGCCAGCCAGCGCTCCGGTAATCGTTTGCTCAACTGGCCGCGAAAGGGGCTAGGTAAGCCCTGATGCAACAGCGTCTTGATTCCCAGCTGGGCCCCCCCCGCCAGCAGCGCCAGCAACACCGGGTTGCGCCCCAGCCAAGCCATCCCTTCCCGAGACAATGGGATTTCCAGCACCTTATCGAACAGAGCCATCACCACGGCCTCATCGATAACCTCTTCCACAATGCGTTCGCTCTGGATAGCGTGGTCATAGAATTGCTCCACCATATCGCCCACCAGCTCGGGAATCGCACCACTGATATCCATCTTCACCGCGTACTTCTGCGCCGTAGCAAACACCTGCTCAGCCTGTACCCACTGATTCAAGGAGTAGCTTGCCGCTTTCTCAAGAATGTAATCCAGCTCATCAACGATCAACGAATCCAGATGCCCCGGCGAGAGGCGCGCCAATAGATAACCAATCAGCCCATCCAGTAAACGATTCGCCACTTCTTGTTTATTGCTCGCCATTTTTTACCTTCCCTATGAAGAAAGTTCTTGATGATACGCACATCAATTGTATCATTCAATGATGTAACAGTTGCGGAGAAATGTATAATGTCGACCTCGATTCTACCTATTCGACGAAATTTAAAATTCAACCTGAACCCGGCCAAGGCGCTGACCTGGCACCGGGACGGTCTGAATATTAGCCAGTTCCTCAACACCATGAGCCTGTTCTTCCCGGTCGGTGAACGCTTCTTTATCAACAGCGTCCGCAATTATCGCGACCAGATTACCGATCCAGAACTGAAAAAGGCCGTAACCGCCTTTATCGGTCAGGAAGCCATCCACGGCCGTGAGCACGAAGAGTACAATGACTTCGTTGCCCAGGCGGGCGTTCCCTTGCATGCCCAAGAGGCCATTGTTGCCAAGCTACTTGGCGTGGTTCAGCAATACAGCCCAGAGGCCATTCAATTAGCCATCACCGTATCTCTGGAACACCTGACCGCCATTCTTGGCGGCGGCCTGCTAGACCTACCGGAAATCATGGATGGCTCAGACGAAGACTATAAGGCCATCTGGTATTGGCACGCTCTAGAGGAAACCGAACACAAGGCCGTGGCCTTCGATGTATACCGTACCGTTATCGGCGAAGACAGCAATCTTGGCGCCTACGCCCTGCGCAGCAGCACTCTGGTATTGTCTACCGCCGCGTTCTTTACCCTGTTCACCCCCTTTTATTTACACAATGTACGCATCAAGGGTGGCCTGACCGACCTGAAGGGCTGGCGAGCGGTGGCCAAACACACTTGGGGCCGCAAAGGGGTTTTCCTGAACATCACCAAACCTTGGTTTGATTGGTTCAAACCCGGCTTTCACCCTTGGGACCACGACAACCGCGAACACCTGAAAAACTTCAAAGCCCTGCTTGGCGACCGTCTCAAGGACGCGGCATAACCGTTTTACTTCACCGTGCTCTCCCTTTTCCGGTGATTTTCAGGGTCGGCATTTTTGCCGGCCTTTTTTTTGATTTGATTCCACCGATGCCACGTTACAACCTCAAATTTTCACCTAAGAAAGCGCCGGCTCGATCACCGGCGTTTTTGTGGAACACGGAGATTTACCCCCCATTGCCAACTTGGGTGGAAACAACCCGATCATCAGCGAGGCGAACGTTTGCCGCCGGGGCGCTGCCGTCCCGGTCTTCACCGAAATACAGCGTGGTGTGCGGGAACGGAATTTCAATGCCCGCTTTGTCGAAGTAGATCTTCACTAGCCGATTGAAGGCACGCCCCACAGCCCACTGGTTGCCCGGCGTGGTTTTAATCACCGCACGGATATTCACCGAACTGTCCGCTAAGGCCGACACCCCAGCCACTTCCAGCGGAGCCAGAATATCCTTCCTGTGCTCGCCTTCCTTCAACGCTTCAAACGCAGCCTCCAGCTGCACGATGGCATCGTCGATGCTCTCGCGATAAGCAATGCCATATTCACCCACATGATTACCGAATTCACGGGTGTAATTAGACACCGCATCCACCGAGGAAAACGGCACTATGTGGTAAGTACCATACAGGTCACGCAACGCCACCGACCGAATACCCACACGCTCCACGGTGCCGGAGTGAGCACCAACACCAACGAAATCCCCCGTGTTCATGGCATTTTCCAATTGGATAAACACCCCAGTAATCACATCCTGAACCAGCTTCTGTGCGCCGAAGCCAACGGCCAGGCCGAGCACACCGGCACCGGCAATCAGCGGCCCGATATCCACACCCACTTCGGAAAGCACAATCATCACCGTCATGATAATAATGGTAATGGCCAACGTAGTATGGAACAGGCCAAGTAGGGTTTCACCACGGGCGGCCTGAGCTGGGGTGCTGTTTTCATCAGGGCAGAATTTATGTTCCACCAGGCTAGCCAACACAACCCACACCGCCGCGGCCAACGCCAGAATAATCAGAATATCGACCAGGGCCGAAACCGCCTGGGTGCCGGTTGTCGTGGCATACCAAGCACCCAAGTCATATAAGGCCCAAGCATCCAGCGACATCACAATCACCAACGCCAATATCAGCGCACGGATCACTTTCAGCCCAGTGGGAACATAAATGTTCACCCGATCTTGCAGATGCGGCATGCTGGCTTTCAGCCCCTCGGGAAGCTGTATTTCCTTGCCGATCAATTGCCCTAATGCAACAGACCCCAGCAAGCCCAGCCCCACAAACACCAGCGTCTCCAGTGTTGCTAGCGCCACATAGGGCAAGGCGGTTTCGGGGTTCAGTACCGTAACGGCAAATACCAGCAAGGCGTACGTAAGTGCCAGCCAATGCCAGCTACGCGCCAATACCAGCCACATTAAACGCACCACCCCGGTTCTGGCGCTCGCCCGTTGCTTCAACGCATCACGCAGCACCGTGCGTTTACGCAAAATGACGGTGGCTGCATAAATCAACGCCACCAGCATAACCACCGTGCTAACAGCGCTACCCAATACAGGAGAAAAATTGAAATTCAACATCGGCACTAGCACCAGCAAACCATAGCCAATCAGCCCGGCCTCACGGGCAAGAAAACGATTGCAGTAGCGAGCCTGCTGCTGCGCTACCGGCAACAACCGCAGGCCTTCATAGCGCGAGGAGAAAAACACTCGCAGCCCCGCTTTAGCGAGTTCCACCAATAAAAACGCATTCAAAAACAGCGCCAATCGGGTGGCATCCGCCCCCAGCTGTTCGCTCAATAACGGCGTCACAAAGGTACCGGCCAGATAAGCCAAAACCACCACAACCCCATCCACAAGAATTGCCAACGCTACCGCCGCCGTGGTGCGTAAAATAGCCAGCTTCGCTGGACCAGCACCGGCCCAGTGACTAAGACGCGCAAAGATCGAGCTGGCCAGTGCCCGTAATGCCCAAAACACAACAAACGTGACAACCGCCAGAATCACCAGATTCAATAGCGCCGCGCTCGCCGTTTTCATATCCAACGATGAGGAGGCTGCTGGCGCACCAGCAGGCTCAGCGTCGGCGCCAAACCATCCCGTAACCAAGGCGCCTAACGCCACAAACTGCCGGCCCATATCACCCGCCAAACCGCCGGTAACCGATGCCATCCGCCGGGCCAGTGAGACCTGCTCTGCGGTTTGCCCACTGGGGGCCTTATCGGCGATCTCTGCGGCCGGCGCATCATCCTCCACCCCGATAGGCGCTGATACCGCCCCTTCCTGTAAATCGCGCAGTTGGTCGATCAACAGCTGGCGGCTGGCGTCATCCTCCAGCAGGTCCGCCAGCTCACCGTATTGATTGGCTTTCGCGACCGGCTCCTGCGCAGGCGCAGCGGCCGTAAATAGCAGAAAAATAAGAGAAAGACAGGCTGTCAGGCCCCGTAAAAGCTGGGGGTGATGGCTCATCACTGATCTCCTTACCCCGGCTAACGCCGAGCAAAATACATTCATTCGATGGTCATTCAGGCGCCCACCCTAACAATCAAGAGCGTGGACAATGTGAAGATTACGGCAAGGAATTACGTGATTTATCAATTGCGAATTGGCCCTAGCGAACCACCGGCGGCGAGGAAGTGCCAATCCCTTAGGTTGACCGTGACATTATTCACTGTAACTATCAGGTTTGGTTATTCATTGAGTAACGATCAATACCACTCAGTGGCAGCGTTAAGGAACGCATTCTGGAGCCCTGACGCTCAGGCTTTAGCTCCTTATATCCATACTTTGGAGCAAGCCAACAAAGGCTTACAGATCGGCCACCCAGCGTTATGGTATCGGCACGAGTTATAGACTGCGCTGCGGTTCGCTCTCGCTACATTGCCAAGGCAACCCCCAACGGCACAGCCAATGCGCCCTTGGCGCCATTGCATAGCCGTTTGTGCGGGCTACCGTAAACAAACAGCCTCAAGCACGGCATGAAGGCGACCGTATTGGTGAAGGGCCAACGCTGAGCGACGGCACCGACAACGTAGCCTACAGCGCATTGCTACTGGTGGACGATCATGGGCCCCGCTGGCTAACTGCCATCGCGGCCCACCGGTTAGATACAAACAACCACAACAACAGCGACAAGCAAGAGGAAGCAGCCTGATGGTGCAGTGGCGCGACAGTAAAGTGAGCCGTAATGGCATAGACTTGGCCGTGCGGACCTGGAGTCCCGACAAAAGCCCCACCGTGGTGCTGGTACACGGCTACCCGGACGCCAGCCATGTCTGGGAAAAAGTGGCGGAACGGCTCAGCCGAGATTTTAAAGTGGTCGCCTACGATGTGCGCGGCGCCGGTAACTCCTCCACCCCCAAGAACCGCGCGGCCTATAAGCTGTCCCAGCTGCGTGGCGACCTGCATGCGGTTATGGATGCAGTTTGCCCCGATGAAAAAGTCCATCTGGTGGGGCACGACTGGGGCTCCGTTCAAACGTGGGAATCGGTCACCGAGCCCAACGCTGAGCACCGTATCGCGTCCTATACGACCCTGTCTGGTCCTTGCCTCGACCATGTGGGGCAATGGATGAATGCCCGGCTGCGCGAGCAAAAAATTGGCGCCGTGCTCAACCAACTCGCCCACTCTTGGTATATCGGCGCCTTTCAGTTACCGGTGTTAGCCCCGGCACTGTGGAAAGCCGGGTTAGCGAAGGTCTGGCCACAAGTACTGCGGCGCACCGAGAACCTTTACAGTGAAGCTAGCGTCACCCAACTGCAGGATGGCACCCACGGGATTGAACTGTACCGCGCCAACATGCTGCCCTGCCTGCTCAAACCCCGTGAGCGTTACACCAAAGTACCGGTACAGCTAATCGTTGCCCGCGAAGACAATTATGTACGCCCAGCCATGCTCGAAGATCTACCACAATGGACCGAGCAACTTTGGCGCCGCGAGCTAGATTGTGGCCACTGGGGCCCGCTCTTGCAGCACCCGGATGTAACTGCCAAATGGATTCGAGAATTCATTCACCACATCGAAGGCGCCCCTGCCGCCGGGCCGCTGCAACGCAGTAAGGTCACCACAAGCCACCCAACCGGGCCAGACAGCGGTAAACGGGTGATCATCACCGGTGCCGGTTCCGGTATCGGCCGGGAAACGGCCTTAGCTTTCGCCCGCCGTGGCGCTCTCGTGGTGTGCACCGACATCAACAGCGAAGCGGCCGCCGCCACCGCCCGCACCATTACCGCTGAAGGCGGCGAAGCCCTGAGCCGCAAATGCGATGTCAGCAACACCCGCTCCATGGAAGCGCTGGCGACTTGGGTAGAAAAGGAATTAGGTGCCCCGGATATCGTCGTCAACAATGCCGGCATCGGCCTGTCCGGCTCGTTGCTCGACACCAGCGTTAAAGATTGGCAGCAGGTGCTAGGGGTCAACCTGTGGGGCGTGATTCATGGTAGCCGGCTATTCGCCCGCCAGATGATCGACCAAGGGCGCGCCGGGCATATCGTCAACATAGCCTCTGCCGCCGCTTTTATGCCTTCGCGCATGTTGCCGGCCTATGCCACCAGCAAGAGCGCAGTGTTAATGTTCAGCGAGTGTCTGCGAGCAGAAATGGACGAACACAACATCGGCGTCAGCGCCATTTGTCCGGGCATCATCAATACCCCAATCACCCGCAACACCCGCTTTGTAGGCGTCGACGATGACGAACAAAGCCGCCGCCAGAAAAACGCTGAGAAACTTTACCAACGTCGTGCCTTTACTCCCGACCGGGTCGCGCAGGCCATCGTCGAGGCGGTAGAGAAAAACCGCGCGGTAGTTCCCGTCAGCCCAGAAGCTCTGGGTATGCAATGGCTGGGGCGCTTCACACCCTCGCTGGCCCGTAATCTGGCTCAGGTAGAATTCACCCCCTGAGCTAGGCGCATCCATGCCTCCGTAGGAAGCAGCGGTGCACCTCGCAACCACTGCGGGCTGTGGCCCCGCTGCAAAAAGGGGGCTATCATCCCAGCATGAAATCCAGTGACCGTAACCCCGCAGCTATTTTGCGCAGCCTGAGGAAATACACTCAACCGGCTGAGCAACAGGCACCGGCAGACGCCGGAGACCACAAAGAATTTACCATCGACGAACTGGCGCTCGAAGCCGGCTCGACGGTGCGTAACGTGCGCGCCTACCAGGATCGCGGCATTCTGCCGCCCCCGGAAAAGCGCGGCCGCACCGGTATTTATACCGATGTGCATTTGGCGCGCCTGAAGATCATCGGCGCCTTGCTGGATCGCGGCTACACACTCAACAATATCCGCGATCTACTCAGCGCCTGGGAACAAGGTCGCGAGCTCAATGACATCCTTGGATTGGAAGTAGCAGTCACCACTTGGCAGACTCCCAGCGTCCCCTCCTACTTGGACTATCAGGACCTGCTGGACGACTTCGGCGAAGACATCACACCAGAAGTAATGACCAAGGCCGTCAAACTCGGCTATATCATCCCCGAAGGCATGCGCCTACGTCTGCCCTATCCACGCGTCTACAACGCGGGTAAAGAGCTCAACCAAGCGGGCGTACCGCTGGATGCAGTGCTCACCCATGTAAGCCTAGTGCGCAAAGAAGTAGACAAGTTGGCGGAGCGTTTTATCGGCATGATCATCCATCACATGGTGGATGAAAAGTACGGCGACGAAGCCCTTCCCGAAGGCGAAGACGTACCCAAACTGGCCGACTTTATTACCCGTATCCGCCCACTGGCAGATGCCGTCGTTAGCGACGAACTCGGCCGGGTGCTGGAAAAAAGCATCAACAAAATTCTCGTTGACCGCCTTGCCAACGTGCTAGCCCACATAGAAGAAAAATAACGCGCTGGCCGCGCTAACCTCAGGTACCGCCAAAGGCAAGGTCGCACTTGATGTCTTTGGCGGCTAAGCCGCACACACCCGCCCTGCCGGAACCCAAGCGTTCAGCCTCGGCCGCTCTGGTCGATCACGACGCCTGGCGCGCCCGCCCGCAACAGTTCGCGTAGCTCATCCGGCACCGCTGTCTTCTCGAACGGCTCAGTGGTCATCATCACATACACCGCTTCTGAATGGGCAATGGCACGGCCATCGTCCGCATGGCGGATATCCGCCTGTAGCGAGAACGAGGTGGTGCCCATATGGGTAAGTGAAACAAACACATCCAACACATCGTCAAAGCGTGCCGGCGACCGCCATTGGGTGGTCAATTTCACCACCTGGTTATCCAGCCCCGCCGCCAGCAACTGGCGGTAATCACAGCCCAACGCGCGCATGAATTCAGTCATGGCGATATCCACGTAATCGCCATAACGGGCGTTAAACACCACTTGCTGAGCATCGCATTCGTTGTAGCGCACCCGAAAACGAAAACAGAACGGTTGGGTCATGATTTTCCTTTTTTCATTCTTTTCGCGTCGACATAGACGCATGGCATGGCCAAAGCACGACTGTGATTACAACATCCGCTCAATCGGCAATAACGACAATAACCATGCCAGCATGCGTCGCCAAACGGTGGCCTTGGGTTCACGGGAATACAAGACCGGCTTACCGTCATATCCATCCGCGCCCCACAATAATTCGCCTTCCTGCTTTTCAAGACGGTAACTGTTTTCCGGCGCTAACCCTTCTTCAATAAATGCCGCCACCTGCTGCCCCAGTTCAGCGGACACTACGTAGTATCCCATTTCGGTATTCAAATGCACCGAGCGCGGATCGATGTTGAAAGAACCGACAAACACTTCGCGTCGATCCAACACCATCGCTTTGGTATGCAGGCTCGCCTGGGAGCGCCCTTTGAACAACCGCACCTGCCGGTGCAGTGCCCGGGCATTGGGCTGTAATTCATGCAGCTCAACCCCTGCAGCCAACAGTGCTGCACGGTAACGCGCATAAGCACCATGAGCGGCAATCACATCATTAGTGGCTAAACTGTTAGTCAGCACCGCAGCGCGTCCGCCGCGCTGCTGGAACCCTCCCAGCGCCTCAACAAATGCATCACCGGGAATAAAATAACTGGCCTCCATCAATAACTCCCGATTGTCTTGCCTGCCCAGCAAACGCGCCAGTTGCTCTCCCATCAACGTCTGCTTCGCACCACTGGCCTTATCCGGGCTATCAAACAGCAACGCTGCCGGAGCCTGCACACATTGCTGCTCTTGTTTTGCCAAGTAATCGGTGAAAAATGCTTCATGCTGGGGAAAGAGGTAAGGGTAGCCTTGCAATGAAGTGCGCCAGCGCCCCAACCAACGCCAGGCCCGATCCGCTGTCGCCTCCGTGCGATGACGGTAACTTTTCATAGACACCGCTAACGGGCTATCCCAAAAGGCATCAAAAGCCATTTGCGTGTCGGCCACGATGGCGCCATGGGCATACAGATCCAGATCACGGAAATTAGTGGATGGGTTTACGCCGAAATAGTGATCCGCAACATTACGTCCACCCACCAACGCTCGTTCGCCGTCCATAATCCAAGCTTTGTTATGCATGCGGTGATTTAATCGCGGAGCATAGTAGAGCCATTGCAGAAAATGCTTGTAGCGCCCCTTGAACGGATTGAACAGGCGCACCTCAATATTTGGGTGCGCATCCAGCACCGCCCACTTCACATCCCGGCCCAGCTGATTGGCATGATCCAACAACATGCGCACCCTTACGCCCCGCCGCGCTGCCTCCAACACTCGGTAGATGAGCAGCTTTCCGGTCGTGTCGTCATCCCAGATGTAATACTGCATATCCAGTGTGCGAGTGGCCAAACGTGCCAAAGTAACACGCAGCGTAAAAGCCTGATCGCTATCTGACACCAGAGAAAAAGACGATACCGGTGTAAGTGCGGAGCCTGATGTTGCTCGGCTCATTTTCCTTCACCTTTTGACCAATGCATTGGCCATAGTGGTTGCTCGTTAATCCGCAAACCGGTATGCATGCCGCCGTCCTCTCCGCTCCCATCATGACCTTCTGATGACAAGAATATAAAATCTATTCTGAGTGCCAACCCTGCCATACATTCATTCGGATTCATCAAACTATCACGATCTTTTTACCGCATTTTCTTGTTATGGCGTCAGCCTTGTTGTCTCCCTTTCTTGTAAGGATGACCGCACATGGAAAAACGCGCCCTCACAACACCCGTAGTCACCGCCATTCTCGCCACGCTCTGCATCAGCGTCAGCGCCGCTCCCTACGACTGGAACTACCCGGCACCGATTAAATCCCCAGGCGCTAACAATAACGGCAAGGTGGTGCTGTTCGATGTCTCCCACGGTGGTACGGAAGGCAATGCCGACTGGGTTATCGACGGCGGCTTTTCCGATTTTGCTGACAGTCTCGTCAATGCCGGTTATACCGTGCAGGAATATCGCGGGGTAGATAAAAACAGCGACGGCGTTATCCAGTTCGTCGATGACTACACCAACCCCAGCACAGCCAACAGTAACGCTAATGAAGCGGTCATTACCTACAGCGCCATTAGTCATGCCGACGTATTGGTGCTGGCTGAAAGCAACCGCCCTTTCACCCAATCGGAATTACAGGCGCTGGAAGATTTTGTCGCCGATGGCAAGGGCATCTTCTTTATTGCCGACCACTATAACGCAGACCGCAACCTGAACACTTGGGACAGTACCGAAGTATTCAATGGCTACAATCGTTCCACCTTGCCCCAGTTCAATGTAGGCGGCAGCTACGGCGATCTACGCAACCCGGGCACCGCCAACGGCTGGTTAGCCCAGGAGTTCGGTATTCGTTTCCGCTTCAACGCCATCGACTGGCATAGCGGCGCCAGCGGTATCAAACCCGCCAGCCAAGTGGAAGGCCTCACAACCGGCGTAGGCCCTGTGCTGATGGCCGGCGGCGCCACCCTTGCCATCACCGACCCCACCAAAGCCAAGGGGCTAGTGTACTTTTCCACTAGCGACAGCCCCAGCCGCTGGAGCCACGCGGTGGATTCTGGCCTCTACTTTGGCGGCACCGCCGAAGGCCCTTATGTGGCCATCGCCAAATCCGGGGCGGGCAAAGCCGCTTTTATTGGCGACTCCAGCCCCATCGAAGATGCCAGCCCAAAATACAAACGTCAGGATAACGGCAATACCAAAAGCACCTACCCAGGCTGGACCGATGCCGGTAACGCGGCTCAGCTCAGCATGAACTTGATCGACTGGCTTGCTACACCGCAAAGCTATACTCGGTTCGACACCAGCGCCCACCCAGCAGGCACCGCCACCCCTACCCCCATGGCCAGCGAAGAGTTGGACGACCCGGATAACGGCCAGCCCTGGAACACCCCCTCCGGCGGCTATAACCCCTGGGATGCCAGCACCTTTGACTACGCGGCCTACGGCGCACCGGACGGCCCGGGCGGCAGCACTGGCGGTGGCAACGGCAATGCTCTATCCGTGAGCGACGCTCTAGCCGAACCCACGGGAACAACGGTGACGGTGGAAGGCGTGATCACCCAAGCCATCAACGGCGAGTACGCCCTAGAAATCCAGGACAGTGCCGGCAGCGCCACGCTTTACGTGAAACTGGAAAGTCAGTATCCCAGTGCCTTTAGCCCGCAGAATAATCCGCAGGTGATCGGCGAGACACTCCAGGTCTCTGGCGAGCGTGATGTCTACATGGGCGAACCGAGCATCGAATACGTCACCGACATGCAATGGGTGGCCAGCAATACATCGAGCGGCACGTGTGGCAGCAATGGCGCCGTCTCGGTGAATGATGCCTACGCCAGCAGCCAAGGCAGTCCGCTCACCGTCATTGGCGAAGTGATTGGCGGCGTTAACGACCCCCATGCCCTGGAGCTGGGCGACCTTGTTAGCAGCACCACCCTCTACGTGAAATTGGAAGCGGATCAGCGCGCCGAATACAGCCCCGCCAACAACCCCGCCATGGTCGGCCAGACCCTCAAGGTGGACGGCGTGCGCGACCTCTACATGAGCACACCCAGCCTAGAATCCGTGAGCCATCTCGCGGTAATGGGTAACTGCCCCTGAAACACCCAAGACATCACCAGCGGCGTTCGCGTCGCCCTTCTTTCAACTCAACACACAGGAAACACCATGAGTACTTCACTGCGATCCCTGCTGGTTCTGTCTCTGGCCAGCGGCGCCTTGCTGAGTGGCTGTGGCGGCGATGATAACAACACCCCACGGGTGGATCTTCGCCTGATGGAAACCACCGACATCCACGCCAACGTAATGGACTATAACTACTACAGCGACAGCGTGGATAACGGCCACGGCCTGGTACGCACCGCCATGCTGGTCAAACAGGCCCGCGAGGAAATCACCTACCCGGGTAACTCCGCGCTGGTGGACAACGGCGACTTAATCCAGGGCAGCCCTATGGGTGACTGGCGTCAAGCTCAAGGGCTCACCAGCGGCGAGGTGCATCCGGTCTATAAAGTCATGAATGAAATGGCCTACGACGTGGGCAACTACGGCAACCACGAATTCAACTATGGCTTGGACTTCCTCGCCGAGAGCGTAAACGACGCCGCCTTCCCTTACATCAGCGCCAACGTTTTTAGCGCCGACGGCAGCACCCCCTACTTTGACCAGTACACGCTAATCACCAAGACCGTTTATGATCGCGACGGCAATCCTCATGAGCTGACTCTCGGTTTTATCGGCTTTCTACCGCCACAGATTATGCAATGGGACAAGAAGAACCTGGAGGGTAAGGTCAGCACTAAAGACATCAAGGCCGTTGCCGAGCTGTTGGTCCCGCAGATGAAAGCAGAGGGCGCGGACATCATCGTCGCCATCCCCCATTCCGGTATCAACACCACCGCCTATTCGGAAAACGCCAAGGCAGAAAACAGCAGCTGGTACCTGGCCGATGTGGAGGGTATCGACGCCATCATGTTCGGCCACAGCCACCTAACCTTTCCTTCCATAGACTTTGCCAAAACCGCCAACGTGGATCTGGAAAAAGGCACCATCAAGGGTGTGCCCTCGGTGATGCCCGGCTACTGGGGCAGCCACCTGGGCATCATCGACCTGACTCTGGCACTCAATGAAGACGACGAAAGCTGGGCCGTGGTGGACAGCAAGGTAGAAGCCCGAGCCCTAAACCCGGAAAGCGAGGCAGACGCCGCACTGACCGCATTGGTCAAACCCGACCACGACGCCACCCTGGAGTACATGGACCAAGTGATCGGCGAATCCACCGACGACATTTTCAGCTTCCTGGCCGTGGTAAAGGATGATCCTTCCATCCAGATTGTTAGCGATGCCCAGAAGGCCTATGTGGAAGACGCCATTGTCGGCACCGAGCTGGATGGCCTGCCGGTGCTGTCTGCTGCGGCGCCGTTCAAAGCCTGCGACCGCAAGGGCGTCTGCGCCGAGGAAAGCAGTTTCACCGTGGTGCCCGCCGGCGAATTGAAAGTGAAAAACATTGCCGACCTGTACCTGTATAACAACCGCCTGATGGCGGTTAAAGTCACCGGTGCCGAACTGGAACAATGGCTGGAGTGTTCCGCCTCGCAGTTCTTCCAGATCACCGATACGGCTGACCGTCAGGAGCTGGTGGATTTCACTGGCTTCCCCACCTACAACTTCGATGTGATCGACGGCGTCACCTACCAAATCGATGTAACCGAACCGGCTCGTTACAACGGCGACTGTGTCAAAGTCAGCGATGGAACACGCATTGTCGACCTGCAATTTGAAGGAACCGCCATTGATCCTGACCAGACGTTTCTTATTGCCAGTAACGACTACCGCGCCCACGGCGGTAAATTCGCCGGCACAGGTGGCGATCATGTGGTGATTGAATCCCCGGATGAAAACCGCCAGGTAGTGGGTAACTACATTCAGGCCAACAGCCCGGTAACGCCCACCGCCGACAATAACTGGTCCTTCGCACCCATCCTGGGTTACACCAGCAATCTGGAAATCGTATTCCGGGTCCCCAATACCAACCGCGCAAAGAATTTTGTGGCGGATGCGGTTGCCGGAGCGGGTGGCAGCTTCCTCGCCACGTTACTGGACGACAGTGGTAACGAAGCCATCTACGAACTGAACCTGCAACCCTGAGGCATCCCGGCCTGCCCCGCACGGTGGGCCGGGTAATATCGCTGTACCCGAAATAACACCAGCCCCCTTACGGCTCGGCCAAAGGTTCATCGCGTCGAATACGCAGAAAACGGGCAAAGCGGGGCAGCCCCGTAGCCGTTTTTCCGAAATACTTGTAAGTCACTGTGGCCCCCAAGGGCGGCGGTGCCTTGCGCTGTTTATCAGTAAAGCCGGTCCCCAGCTTGAATTGCCGACCATCCGCCCTTTCAACCACCAGCGCCCCCATCATGCCACGGTATTTCCCCTTGCCTGCTGTGTAGCCAATCACCACCGCTTCCGCATCTTGATAGGTCTTCACTTTCAACACCGCATCACTGCGGCCCGCCTGGTACAGGCTATCGCCGTGATGCAGCATCAGCCCTTCCCCCCCTGCCGCCATCACCTTGTCTAACCGCTGTAATAATGCCGCGTGACTTGAGGCCGGCTGCTGTTCTATGACGGAAAAGGTATAGCCATTGCTGGCTGACGCCAGCGCCTTCATTTGTTGAATACGCTGTGAGAATGGCGCACCACTGGCCGGCAAATCAAACACCTTATATCGAATGTGCCGCCACTCCTCAGCGTTGGGCTGCACCCGCCGCACCGCTGCAGAAACAGCCGAAAAACGCCCGTGCCCCATCCACAACTCCCCGTCCATAGGCGTACTCGGGTAACCGCGCACAAACCAAGCCGGGGCATTGATCACATACCCCCCTTTACTGATCAAGTGCTCCCCATTCCAGTAAGCTCTCACCCCATCCAGCTTTTCGCTGACCCAGTACCCCTCCAGGGCCATTCCCTGCTGATATGTCTGCGCTAGCTGAAGTGCCGGGCCCTGCGCCAAACACCAGCCAGCCATTATCCACAGACCAATAATCGCCAGCCCTTGCCTGCTCTTCACGGCATTGCCCCCGGTTTATGTCAGGCTGGTACCATGACAGATTCGGGCTCCGCTCCCTGTCCGTTTACACATACCGGTGATGTAAGCCATAACGGTTTGCAACAAATCACGACCGGCTGCATCCAACAGGCAGGAGGTAAGCACTTATGCGAATGATTACATTACTGGGGTTGCTGATAATCAGCGCACCATCCCTAGCCGCCGAAGCCTATTTCGCCGGTGGCTGTTTCTGGTGTACCGAGTCCGATTTTGAGCAACTGAACGGCGTTAGCGACGTTATCAGCGGGTATGCGGGTGGCGACGTCGCCAATCCCAGCTATCAACAAGTAGCCGCTGGCAGCACCGGGCACACCGAAGCCGTAAAGGTCATCTATGACCCCAAAGTGGTTAGCTACGACAACCTACTGACCTGGTTGTGGCGCCATATCGACCCCACCGACGCCAACGGACAATTCGTGGACCGGGGCACCCAGTATCGCAGCGAAATTTTTTATCAAACCGATGAAGAAAAAGAGGCTGCTAAAGCATCAAGGATGGAACTGGAAGAACGTGGCCCCTTTAAAAAACCCATCGTCACAGCAATCACCAAGCTAGATAGCTTTTATCCCGCAGAAGATTACCATCAGGATTACTACAAAACCCACTCGCTCAAGTACAAGTATTACCGCTATCGATCCGGTCGCGACCAGTTTCTAAAAGAGCACTGGGATGATCCAGATCACCGCCCTTGGCTTGTAAAAGACGTAACACAATCCTGGCAGGGAGCAGATAAATTTGAGCGCCCAAGTGATTCGGATTTACAAAAAACGTTACCAAAACTTACCTATAAGGTGACCCGTGAAGACGCCACCGAACGCGCTTTTCACAATCCCTATTGGGATAACAAAGAAAAAGGCATTTATGTGGATGTGATCAGTGGCGAGCCACTCTTCTCTTCAACAGACAAGTACCAATCTGGCACAGGCTGGCCGAGCTTTACCCAACCTATAGATGAGGCCTTTATCACCGCTCATGAAGACAACACACTGTTCACCACTCGTACCGAAGTGCGCAGCCGCTACGCAGACTCGCATCTGGGCCATGTCTTTGATGACGGCCCAGCACCTACAGGCAAGCGATGGTGCATGAACTCTGCTGCAATGCGATTTGTTCCTCTGGAGGAAATGACCCAAAAGGGTTACGGAAAATATCTTTCCTATTTTCAATAGCGCACATGAAAAGCGAGAATTTTTTCTCGCTTTTCTTATTTTTTTCTCAAAAAATTAACGCCCTTTACTGCAAACAAAACAATGCTGCCAGCGACAATGCCCAGCACTACATTTACAATCATGGGCATCAAAACGCTTAGCACAGCGGCCATGGGAAAGGTCACCATTAGTTCGTCTATATAATGCAAAGTATCGTGACTCATTGGCAAGCCATGAAGCAAAATACCCCCGCCTACCAAGAACATAGCAGCCGTTCCTGCCACGGATAAAAACTTCATTAGTTTAGGAGAAAAACCAAGTAGCATCCCTCCTAAAAAAGACCGAATTTTTTCATTTTTTTCTTTACCCGATTCAATCAAATACAAACCCGCATCGTCTAACTTAACAATGCCAGCCACCAATCCATAAACGCCGATGGTCATGGCCCCCGCGATAAGACTTATCACCATAATTTGCTGTAAAAAAGGCGCAGCCTGTACTGTTCCCAAAGCAATAACAATAATTTCTGCAGACAAGATAAAGTCCGTTCGAACAGCCCCTTTAATTTTATTTTTTTCAAAAGAGACCAAGTCCACTTTCGGGTCAATCATGGCTTGAATTCTTTCTTTATGCTCTTGAGATTCTTCCGCTCCATGAAAAAATTTATGCGCTAGTTTTTCCACCCCTTCATAGCACAGGTAAGCGCCACCTAACATCAACAATGGAGTGATCAACCAAGGCAAAAAAGCACTGATCAACAACGCCGAAGGAACCAGAATACATTTATTGCGCATGGAACCTTTAGCCACGGCCCACACCACAGGAAGCTCGCGTTCTGCACTCACGCCCGATGCCTGCTCCGCATTTAACGCCAAGTCATCGCCCAGCACCCCTGCGGTTTTCTTGGCTGCCACCTTGGTCATCACCGACACGTCATCAAGCACTGCGGCGATGTCATCCAGCAACATCAGTAAACTTGTTCCTGCCACGTTATTTATCCTTAAAAAATAAATTTTTTTTGAAGTCTAATTTTTTGTCACTTTACAAAATTCAACCTAGGCCGGTTAATGGTGATCGCGACAATGCCGACAATGGCCAGAACCCAGCAATAATGGATAGAACCGATTAACGCCAACGGTGAAAGCTTGGCAATGGAGCAGGCCAGCAACACTTGCGCCCCATAGGGAATTAAGCCTTGCACCACGCAGGAAAAAATATCCAGCATGCTGGCAGAACGGCGCAAGTCCACACCATGGTCAGTGGCAATATCACGGGCCATCTCCCCAGTCAGCACAATGGCCACGGTATTGTTGGCCACAAACACATTCGCAAACACCACCAGCAGGGCAATGCCCATTTCACCGGCACGTTGCAACGGCAGCCTAAGCCAGCGCGTCAAGCCATGAATGCGCTCAATAACCCAGCGGGTACCGCCCTGGTCGGTCATCAGCTGAGACAAGCCGCCAATCAACATGGACAACAGCATGATCTCGAACATGCCTTGGAAGCCTTCATAGATCGCGCCGTTCATGGTGGCCAGATTATAATCGTCCATCATCGCGATGCCGGTGGCGCCTGCAGCGACAATACCGATGATCAGTACCGCCAGTACATTAAGGCCGCTGAGTGCCAAACCAAACACCAACAGGTAAGGCACCACTAGAGCAACCTGAAAAGGTTTGCTCTCTACCTGGTGCTCACCACCGCCCAATACGATTAGCAAGCCCAGAGTCAGTAAGGCCGCCGGCACCGCAATCCAGATGTTGACCCGAAATTTGTCCTTCAACGACACACCCTGGCTACGTGTAGCCGCGATGGTGGTATCGGAGATCATCGACAGGTTATCGCCAAACATCGCGCCACCCACCACCGCGCCCAACGCCAGTGACATGGGCAACCCGGTAGCGCCGGTAAAGCCGACCGCAATGGGAGCCGTTGCCGCAATGGTGCCCATGGACGTACCCATGGCGGTGGCGATAAAAGCAGAGATGAGAAATAGGGCAGGCAGCACCCACTGGGAAGGAATAATGCTCAGGCCAAGTTGGACAGTGGCCTCCACACTGCCAATGCTAACGCTGACACTGGCAAAGGCGCCGGCCAGCAGAAACACTAAACACATGAGAATAATGTTGGGGTGGCCGATCCCCGCCACCAAGCGCTCCACACTGGTATTTAATCGCTGCCCGGCCAATCGCGCCATCAACATGGACAACACGATAGCGACCATGGCCACCACTGGCGCCTTTATCTGGTAGAAAGCAAAGTCAGTATCGGCAGCGGTGTAGTACAAGCCACTACCAAGAAACACCACCAGGAAAAACAACAAAGGGAGCAGCGGCCAAACGCGCCCAGAGGGCACAGCGTGGTTATGTGTGTTGGCCATGTAGGGGCGTCCCGATCAACCAATGATCGACCCAGTGTAGAGCTTCCGAGGCCATGTCGATAGCCGCCTTAACGTGCCATTAAAAAATCAATTAATGGCCACTTGCTGCGCACTAGCTCATCTTCTCTTTTATTTTCGTGGTGCTATAGAAGCCCGCGTAGCCTAGCTTCAGACACTGCCTGAACCCGGTTGGTTACTTTAAGTTCGCTGAAAATCTTTTTCAGATGCCATTTGACGGTATCCTCTGTTATAAGAAGCCGCTCAGCGATCTCTTTGTTCGTCATTCCACTGCTTACACATTTCAACAGAGAAATTTGCTTTATCGTAATGGTTGATTGGGTATTAGTGAGTTTAGGGCGAGCGTCAGCCTCTTCTTTTCTCACCTCGAGATCTTTTGTAGCGTTAGTCTCTGCGCTTTCTGGCAACGTATCAAAAAGATCCCGAGCAATGGGGCTAAACGACATTAATGCTTCTTTAATCCAGTCTCGGGTAAAATAACAGCTTAAATGTTCCGTAAGCTGGTCGGCATCAATAATTGTGCGCTTCGCTAATTTTGATGAACCGAGGCCAAAAATCGCTAATGCCTGGCAATATTGGGCGGCGATCTTGGTTCTAGCGTCTGAAATTGCACTGGCGCTTTGTAATGCTTTTTTTGCATACTTTTCAGCAACACCAAACTGCTTTCCAAGCCTCAACCTATACATTGAATTGACTAGCGCAATACGTGCGCGAATGGCTTGGTTTTGATTTGGCAAAAATGTCAGCTCACTCTCATCAGGAAGTATCGGCGGCTCTAATTCCTCATCGTTTATAAGCGTAAACTCAGCCAGCTGTATTTTAGCTAGCATGTTAAGTCGAGGTAGGTCTCTTTCGCAGGCAGCTATCCGGGTTTGCTCCAATATGGCCATAGCCCTATCTCTTAACCCTTGCTGGTACAGGAAACTACTGAACGTTTGCGTGCAACCCCATAAAATATCTGTAACACCATAGTTTAATGCGAAGTTGAATGACTCTTCCGCAGACTCATAACTAATTAGGCTAGGGCTTTTTTCGTGCAGAATTTGCAATTCAAGGGAGCCAAGCATTTTATTTAAAAATGTTTTTGACACCCCCATCTTCTCTGCTGTTTTATTGGCTTCAAGTAATATACTCATTGCATGAGCGATATCACCTTTAAATATTTCAGCCTGAAGCTCTGCCGTTTTAAGCCAAACAAAAGCGTAATGTTGATTGGAGGACTGATTGGCTACCGCCCCCCTGTGCAATAATTGCTCTAAATCCTCAAAGCGACGATCACTGGAAGCAATGTATGCTTGGCACGTAAGCGCCGCTCCCTTACCGACCATGTTACGCTCGCCGAAAGTGTCAATCCATTGCTGGCAGAGGGTTTGGCTTTGCGCAAACTGATCCTGTGTCGCTTTTCCTACCGCGTCGACCAGCTTCCGCCATCCTTTTTCATCAAGGTTGTCTAAACCTCTGCTGCAGGACTCCGTGGAGCTTGCCAGTATTTTTTCTGCTTGCCGAGCTTGCTGGCTGAAATACAAGATCCAAGCATAGCTGATGCTTAAGGACGCGATTTTTTTTATCGTTCGAACCGGCACTTTTTCGAACCATGTTCGAAGCACCTCTATTTCGCCTTGCCTGAGTGCCACGTCTAAGATAATGCTATCGCTTACCGCTCGAGCCCAGCTGTGATCGCTCGCCTCCTGAGCGGCATTGATTGAATGGAGATACTCACCCCTACGCCAATGCCAAAATGCGACACGCTTTAGCACATATGAGCGACGCTCTCGCTGAATAGAATCAAACAAACCACGCAAATACTCTCTTAGCACCGGGTGCATAACCATGCACTCTCTGGAAGATTCTGTGGGGGTAAAGAGCGCATAATTTTCATTAATAAACGGAACTTCTTTATGGGCCTCTTCTGTTTTATATACGTAGTCGTAGCAGGCAACGCTGATCTCTTCCAGCATTGCGGCTTTGCAAATAAAGTCCCGTGTATTATTTGGCAGCGCGTTGAGTAGATTGTTTCTGAAATACGAACGGGTTTCCGGCCAGGTCGCAGCGGGGAGGTTTGGATTTGAAGTGTGGCACATAAGCCCAACAAGTGCGGGCCATCCACCAGTAGCCTCTATAACATTTTTAGCCTTGGCGCTATGCATTCCCGGCAACTCACATACTTCTTCTTCTGTAAAGACAAGGTCATGCGCACCATATGTCACCACACCCGCCATCATAGACAAGCGCGCCAACGCTCCAGCATTACTGGGAGCAATATAAAACTTCACATTATTGGGGGTTTCGCATATTAAATTCTCAACCAGGCCCACGCCATGCTCAGCCTCCCCAATGCCATCTATGCAAATTTTTATCGGATTTTTAGCATTACACAGCGTATCTCGAAGTGACTCAATGATGTCATCATTACTTTGAATAACGCTCCAGGGTTCACGGCCTTTAATTTGATATAAAATTAACGCCGCCAAAAAAGAATCCGTAATTTCACCGGAGCCAGGATAGGATCGCGTATTGATATAGGCGACGCCCCCCTCCTCTCGGCCCTGAGTGCCCGCCTCGAAAGCAACTTGCACAGACTTGCCATAACCTAAAGGGGCCCGGTAAAGAATAACTTTTGATTCGGACTCGGCAGAGGCTTTCAGGCGACCGCGCTCTATGCACCCTTGAGTAATAAAACGCTGCCGGGCCCACATCCGGTCAGACATTCTAAGGCACCAGTTTTCCAAGTTATCGCACAGCATGGCAACAAGACCCCCTGTTGCATCTCCTCCAAAGACCTGCGTACTAAGGGATGAATGCATATTGATATTATGTACAGAGCAAAAACTACCCTTTGGAGTAGTTGTTTGGCCTCTATTTCTAGCTAACCCTACCACTGCCTACAACCTACAACTCGTCCGCTCACCAACATTACACGGTGTCGCACAGCCTGTAGAAACAATCAATATGATAAAACAAGGTGATCCTAATGTCAGAGAACATTTTAACCGAGCCCCCACGAAGTGATGCTGATAATGAGGGTTATGTGGACCGAAAGCGCCACTTGTGGATTCTTTCTGTACTGTGGCCAGCAACACCAATAATTGGCCTATATCTCGTATCCCAAACAGGGTGGAGTATATGGTACGGATTAGTATTAATCCTATGGTACGGCCTAGTCCCTTTGATCGACACCATGCTTGGCGAGGATTATTCCAACCCTCCTGAATCCGTTGTTCCTAAGCTTGAACAAGACCGTTACTACAAAGTTTTAACGTACTTAACCGTTCCTATTCATTATGCAGCGTTGATTATAAGTGCCTGGTGGGTATCTACCCAACCAATAGGGGTATTCGAGTTTTTAGCTCTCGCCCTTTCTTTGGGCATTGTTAATGGACTGGCACTCAACACAGGCCATGAACTCGGGCATAAAAAAGAAACCTTTGACCGCTGGATGGCCAAGCTTGTACTGGCCGTGGTCGGGTATGGTCACTTCTTCATTGAACACAATAAAGGGCATCATCGTGACGTAGCAACACCGATGGACCCGGCTACATCCCGCATGGGCGAATCTATTTATACGTTTTCACTGCGTGAAATTCCTGGTGCCTTTAAACGGGCATGGGGCCTGGAAGAGCAGCGCCTCAGCCGTTGCGGCAAAAGCGTATGGAGCCTAGATAATGAAGTCTTACAGCCTATGATTTTGACGGTAGTGCTTTATGCCGCATTGCTGGCATTTTTCGGTCCTTTAATGCTCATCTTTTTGCCCATTCAAATGGCCTTCGGCTGGTGGCAGCTGACCAGTGCCAATTATATTGAGCACTACGGACTGCTGCGTGAAAAGCTGCCGAACGGGCGTTACGAGCATCAAAAACCCCATCATTCATGGAATTCAAACCATGTAATGTCGAACCTCATCCTGTTTCATCTGCAACGTCATTCAGATCACCATGCGCATCCTACAAGATCTTATCAATCACTTAGGGACTTCAGCGACCTTCCCACCCTGCCTACGGGCTACCCTGGGATGTTCTTCGTCGCATTCTTTCCCTCCTGGTTTCGCTCACTAATGGATGATCGGGTGATGGAGTGGGCGCACGGAGACATTAATAAGATCCAGATTCAGCCGGGAATGCGTGAATTCTATGAGCAAAAATTTGGAGTAAAAGGTTCGGAGTCACCCGATACAACCGTTGCCAAATAATCGCCAACAGAAATCCATCCATTAAACCTCGTGCTTTCACACTTTGAGGAACAGCGCCCGGCGTGTACGTCGGGCGCCATTAACTAAAGACAATAATATTGGTTCAAAGGTGCTTTAAATGGCTAAATATCAATGCCCCGATTGCGAATATATATACGATGAAGTCGCTGGCCACCCACACGAAGGCTTTCCCCCAGGAACGTCTTGGGAAACGATTCCTGAAGAGTGGGCCTGCCCAGACTGTGCAGTAAGGGATAAAGCTGACTTCGTAGTAATAGAATCCGGTTCCGCGTCCCCGGCGTCTGCCGCGGCCACCCCAGAAGTGCGCACTGCTACCACCCCACCTAAGGCAGAGGCTTCACCTCAAAAATCAACGGGGGCCTCGACTCCTTCAACTAACAATAAAGCCAAAGCAAAGGCTAAAGCCAAACCCGCACGGGCAAAATCGTCTAAAGACTCCACCGGCAAAGAGACCACCTTTCGTAAATGGATCTGTATCACTTGCGGTCATATTTATGATGAAGCTCTTGGCGATGAAACTGAAGGGTTCGCGCCAGGCACTCTTTTTGAAGATATCCCGGACGATTGGTGCTGTCCCGACTGTGGTGCCACAAAAGAGGACTATGTCCTCCATGAAGATTAGCCATCAGGCTCATAATAACGATAGGCTCATTCGGCAAGAGGTAATTTCATCATGAAGATTGCTAATCTGGCTGAGGTTGGTGCGACTAACGCGCCAACCGCCGATACAATTGATTCCGTCTTTTCTGCATTACAGCGGGCGCAACTTGCGCGCCGTGCTAGTTTCACTCTGGATGTTCGAATAGCGCAGCTTAATAAGTTGCGAGATTCGCTCAAACGCCATGAAACAAACATTATTGCCGCGTGTGCAGCAGACTTTAAAAAACCTGCGCCTGAAGTCAAATTAACTGAACTCCTCCCGGTACTTCAGGAAATTCGACATGCAAAAAAACATTTGCGCAAATGGATGCGTCCCAAATGGGCGCCCGCCTCCATTGGTGTATTAGGTACAAAGTCCCATGTCCGGCCGGAGCCAAAGGGTGTGTGCTTAATTATTGCGCCCTGGAATTATCCTCTCAATCTTGCACTAGGCCCTCTAGTATCAGCGTTAGCTGCCGGCAACAGCGTCATCATCAAACCCTCGGAAATGACGCCACACACCTCTAAAGTCATTGCCAACATTGTCGCCGAAACCTTCCCGCCTGACTTAGTCAGCGTGATTGAAGGCGACGCTGCTGTATCACAAAAACTGTTAGCCCTGCCCTTCGACCACATATTTTTCACAGGCAGCCCTGCGGTAGGCAAGGTAGTTATGGAAGCTGCCGCCAAGAACCTCTGCTCGGTAACCCTGGAGCTGGGCGGGAAATCGCCTACCGTTGTAGGCCCAAATGCTAATATAAAGAAGGCCGCAAGAAACATTGTTTGGGGTAAGTTCGCTAATAACGGCCAAACCTGCATCGCTCCAGATCATGTTTTTGTGCACAGCAATATTGCAGCGCAATTCAACCAAGCACTTCAAAAAGAAATTGGCCGCGTCTACGGAAAAACGCTTGAAGCTCAAAAATCTACCGCTGACTATTGTCGAATAGTAAACAGGCGTCACTTTCAGCGAATTTCAAACCTAATAGATGACGCAAAATCTAAAGGGGCGAAAATTTTTGAAGGCGGGGCTATAGATACTGATCAAAACTTTATCGCTCCCACATTGATTTCAAATGTATCCAACGATATGGACATCACACGGGAAGAGCTATTCGGCCCTATTCTGCCCATTATTGAATACGATGACATCGATTCGGTTATTGAACAAATCAACGACAACCCTAAGCCTCTCGCGCTTTATATATTTGATGAAGATAAATCCTTTGCCAAACATATTGTTGAGCAAACAAGTTCAGGGGCTGTGGGAATTAACCTAACGGTGGTGCATTTTCTACATCCGAATCTTCCGTTCGGTGGAGTCAATCATTCAGGGATCGGAGCGGCGCATGGCGAATATGGCTTCCGTTCATTTTCACACGATAAGGTTTTGATGGAGGACAGGCATTCTCTCATCCATCTCCTTTTCCCTCCCTATACTGGCGGGGTTCGGCAGCTTATAAATGCTGCTGTTCGTATTTTAGGCTGAGTATTAACAAATAATAAGAGAGTTATTATGTACGATTACATTATTGTAGGAGCCGGGTCGGCTGGCTGTGTGTTGGCTAACCGCCTTAGTGCGGATACCTCAAAACGCGTAGCGCTGATCGAAGCCGGCCCACGGGATAAAAATCCCCTAATTCATATGCCTATTGGCATCGCTCTACTCGCCAACAATAGAAAACTCAACTGGGCGCTAGAAACCGAGCCTCAAGAACACTTGAAAGGTCGCCAACTGTTTTGGCCCCGCGGAAAGACGCTTGGTGGCTCTTCTTCTATTAATGCCATGGTGTATATCAGGGGCCATAAAGCCGACTACGATCACTGGGGCCAAGTTGCCGGTAACAACAACCTCTGGGGTTGGGATCGTGCATTAACATTATTTCGTCGGGTGGAAGACAACCAACGCCTTGGCGCAGACCCATACCACGGCAAAGATGGTGAGCTCACTGTAAGCGAATTAAAATCGATCAACCCGCTGAGCCGTGATTTTGTTCGAGCAGCGCCTCACGTAGACCTGCCAGTGAACACGGACTTTAACGGCAAATCACAAGACGGATTGGGGCTTTACCAAGTAACACAGAAAAATGGCCAGCGCTGGAGTTCAGCGCAAGCATTTTTGCGTGCCGCTGAGAGCCGGTCTAATCTTGACGTGCTAACCGATGCTCGAGTAACCCGCGTGGCTATGGAGGGTAAGCGAGCTGTTGGCGTGACCCTGAAACAGGGAAGTGAATATCGCCAGCTGAGACTCAATGCCGGCGGCGAAGTCATCCTGTCTGGTGGTGCAGTTAATTCACCACAACTCCTCCTGCTGTCTGGCATCGGGGATAGTAAAGAGCTTGCAAAACACGGCATTCCGCTTGTTCATCACCTTCCCGAAGTCGGCCAGAATTTGGCCGATCATCTGGACATCACGATCATGCACACGGCGAACTCTCGTTTGCCCATTGGCGTTGCACCCAGCTTCTTATTCCGTGGGGTGAGCGCACTTTTCTCCTATATCTTTGCGCGACGTGGTTTTCTTACCAGTAATGTTGCCGAGTCTGGCGGCTTTGTGAAATCGGATCCTTCGTCTGAGCGACCCAATGTGCAGTTTCACTTTTTGCCCACTTACCTGAAGGATCATGGCCGAAAAGTGATGGCAGGCTATGGCTACACTTTGCACATTTGCGATTTGTTGCCGAAAAGCCGAGGCTTCATTGGATTGCAAAGCCCTGACCCATTGGCCAATCCGCTGATTCAGCCTAACTATCTGAGCGACCCCGAAGATATCAAAACAATGATATCCGCCATTAAGTTTGGGCGACGCATTCTCGGAGCACCAACAATGGCGCTTCATAGTAAACGGGAAGTTATGCCGGGAGAGTCCGTATCTACGGACGCTCAACTAACAGACTTTATCCGTGAAAATGCTGAAACCATCTACCACCCTGTTGGCACTTGTCGTATGGGGGCCGACCCTGATTCCGTTGTCGATCCGGAACTGAAAGTCAGAGGCGTTGAAGGGCTAAGAGTTGTCGATGCCTCGATAATGCCCAGCTTGGTGGCGGGTAACACGAACGCACCCACAATGATGATTGCCGAAAATGCGGCCGACATCCTGCTGGGAAAGGTCCAAGTGTAAACCCGGGCGACGTAAGCCACCGGGCATACTAATAACATCGGCCATTCAGGCGTACGAACTACTGAAAACGATATAAGGTAGTCGTACTTGATCAGATGATGAAAGTTGCATCTGGATCAGGCCTGAATGGCTCTTGTTACTGGTAAAAGCACGGAGCGAGAATAGAAAAATGAGCCACATCCATGGCTAACGCTTTACCTCGCTGAAGGAGGAAGTGAACAGCTCCCCCCTAACGCCGTCCATTATGCGCTTGCCGCATGTAGGGCATTGCTCTATGCGTCACCGATATTTCCCCCCACCAGCCACTCCATTGAATTACAGCCTTGATTAAAGTGGACGATTATATGTTTCCCTGGAACAGGGCGACTGCCATTAAAGCCAAAACCCTCCAAGAAAGCACTTCTGTCATGGGCTTCTTCGTAAACAGAGAAGAGCAGACTACATTGGTTATACGCTTTGCTTAAGTTCACCGAAGTCCTTTGCTGCAAGCACTAGCTCTTCTGTTTCATGGTCTAGCCAGTACACTGCATTATTAATGCTGCCCTCTTTTTCAGTTTTGTAGACAAGAACGTCCGTCGCCACCCCCATTATTACCGATGACGATTAAATTTTCAGGAAGTCGATAATGCTCACGCGCTATTTTCGTTTCGTGAAGAATACTATTACAGGTTCTTTTTATTCTCTTTTTATCTGAAGTATCGTAGAACGGGTGTATTTCAAAATAATCCATTGATACTTCAACGCCACCACCGTTCGACTTCATCATCTTTTTACAGGTTGAAAAGCGCACTGGCGTGAAATTCTACTTCGCAACGCCTCATCACTCATGGGAGCGAGGCAGCAATGAAAATGCGAATGGGCTAGTACGACAATATCTCCCGAAAGGAACAAGTATGTCGGAGCTGAATCAGATTGAATGCGACAGGATCGCAGACAAACTTAATAGCCGGCCAAGAAAGAGACACAACTAAAAAAAACCAGAGGAAATCTACAATGTCTTCTAATCTGAATTACTGTCGCGGTTAAAACTTGATACTAGGAAATTTCAAACCCAGATCGTTTATAGTTAACGATCCAGCCTCTTGAAGTTACGACGATAGTTCTTCTTCGATTGTCTGATTCATCAATCGCGCTTTCGATAAGGCGTGCATCCTCAAGCAACTTAAGTTGAGGGCGCATCGCCTGCTGTGTCCTGTACCCGAACTGCTCGTATTCGCTGGGTGATGCAGTCCCATTCTGTGTTACCAGATCATCGAAGACTCTCCATGCTCTCCTCCCAACGCCCTTGGTATCCTGCTCATATCTATCAGCGGTTTCCGCCATCCAAGCTTCTATGAGTTTCATCTTGTCTTGGGAGTCCTCAATCAAGTTTCCTTCCAAATACGCCCACATTGAGAAATCTTCGCAATACTTGAGAGCGTTCCGGAGATTTCTGTTACCAATTCTGTATATATGACCAAAGCCTGCTGCTTCCACGGGAGGATTAGCTTCGCCCATTGAGTAAACTTCGATTCGCTTCAAAAGTGCCTTTTCCGCACTCACATCGTTTATTGGCTTAACATCAATTGGTTCGGCCAAAACTCCCTGCAGCCTGGGAGAAGATGCAGAACTCCGAACTATGCCTCGAGCTCCGCAAAGGACCCATCGGAGGCCGCTGATGTTCAGCAATTCATCACGTATTGCCTCTAATAGCTCCCTCGCTCCCCTAGAAGTTTCGAGCAATTCGAGATTATCAATTACGCAAATAAAGCCGCCTGCCGCACGAGAAGGAAAACACTCTTTCAGCCATTTCATCACAGTTGAAACGAAGCCTGACTCTGAAAAACCTGCGGAGCTATTAGGCGCGGTCGACCGAGTTGCGTTTCCGCCAAAACCAGCGACGGAAGCCCCTCCTCCTGTCAGGTGGAATAGTGGAAAATTAAGCCATTGATCAATTTCGTCACCATCTGGAACGCTATATCCCTTTTCTTTCAGCAACCCACGGCTAGCTATAAATTGCTGTGCAACGGCATACAAGACTCGTTGCTTGAAAGATTGCAGTGTATCTTCACTTGTAAGTTGGAAAGGAGATGAGAGAGGAATGTAAGCTCCGGGCTTACCATCTTCAAATTCTTTCAACAACTTATACCCTGCCACAGAAACTAGGCTAGTTTTGCCAACGCCGTTTGGACCCTCAAGCGTCGGGTGCGTATCTGATGATCTGATGTAAGTCATCAGCTTACGAAGCTCAACATCTCGACCAACTAGGAGTTCAGAACCCTCTTCATTAGCCAGGATCGGTTTTGGGCTATACGGATTGTCCCTAAACCCCAATTCTTCCCACATAAATAATCCTTAGAATCGTCAGATTTCTTTCATAACGCCGCGCTCACCGGTAAATTAGGAGCGCAGCGAGTAATTTATCCGAGTGCAGCGCCTTGTTAGCTGCTTACTCCATTAACCTAAACCAATCCCCAACAGTAAGGCGAAGTCGAACTATTTCATCTTCTGCTAGCGGACTACAATGCGCGATTGGTCCCCTTAGTAGATTCAAGTTATTCATAACTCGATTAAAACCTTTCTGACTATTGAATAGATCTCCGAATCTATCCCAATTCTTTCTAACAACCTCACCCAGCTCACCGAATGTCGTGTAATCCAGCTCATCATCTGACCGTTGAGTAAAAGCTGAATCTACCTCTCGTTGAATATTATCCTTCACATTTTTTCTAATATTCTCTGGAATTTCAGCTTGATTCCACCAATCTTCACCAAGCTCTGAGAGTAGTTTCTCATTTACAATGTTACGAATAGAAACTTCTAAACAGTAAAACAGTTCATAGTGAATCGCCATTTCTCTTGCTTCAGAGCGTATAGAGTGTTGAAACTGAGGATAGTACTCTTCATCCTTGTCGGAATCGTGGCTGGCATCTCGACCTAAATCGACTTTTAGATCTTTCTCAACATAATCTAATGTTCTTTCTGCCATTTGGTTCGACATGGCAAACAATTTTATTTTGTCTTCCATATTATTTCTTCAGTAGGTTCTCTCGCAAGCTCTTAAAAATTGCATTGAAAACAGCAACATCATCTGTTTTTGGCAAAACTAAATTTATCGTGTAAGACAAGTTGAGGCCAATATCACCGTCATCACCGTTAGATATACTGGTTGGGCTGACTGGTATATTGACTTCTGTGTCGGGATTCTCTGGTTTCTCGTGAACGATATCTGCGGTAGATACATCAAAGTCTGCGAACCCTTTCAATACTTCAAATGAGCCCACAACAGCCTGAACCGTTTTATTTCCTTTTTCTGAACCTGTCATCTCCATGATAAGACCTTCTAGGTCGGCCTTGCTCAGGCTATGGGCATATTCATTTCTAGAATAAATATCTGAATAGCCTTTTTTGATGGCTTCAGCCATAGCTGCTTTAGCTATGGAGGAGTTTGTATTTCTAAATTGCTTATAAAGATCCGTTGGGCTTCCATCACCACCCAAAAACCCGATTTTCTTGGCAAACGATATAAAGGCTCTAGCACTACCTCCGCTAAACCCAAGTTCAGTGGCGAGATAGTCTTGAGTAAACCTGTCAGGTGTTGCTGCAACTTTAATTTTTTCTAGTATTTTACTGATAAGCCCTGTTGCGTTCATATAGGGTGGGTATGATTTTGCCATTCTAAAGTCCTTCTCGATTTTTATTACTTGGTACAGCTAACAGCGTATTTAGTCGAACGATTCGACATATCTTTTTTCGACATAATTCTTAACAGGCCACCGTATATAATTCCGATAAACCCATAGCATTTAGCAACTTACCCAAGAAGTGAGAACCTTTCCCTTCTGACAAAACTCGAACGAGCGGCCTATTCCCGGGGACTCCATGCACATTTAAGTCGCAACTCGAGACAAAGATCAACGGCTTAGGGAATTTTGAGATATCGCCTACACGCATTTGCGTTTTTTTCTGTTGAGCACGGGTTTCCATAACCCAAGCAGCTATGGGTAAGGAGAACGTTATGAGCAATAGAACCACAGATATTCCGGGCTTCATTCCTGACAAGCCCGCAAGGCTACTTGATCAAGCCCGTGCCTGGCTGCGCAAAGCCCTATGGTGTCGTCAGCGGTGCTCCTGTGTAGAGGGTTTTCATAGCCACAAAAAAGCCCGGCTTAGCCGGGCTTGCGCTGTTCATTCATAATTAACCGCTTACCGCTTTCTCCGAATGGCTCACCAGCATTCCTTCCTCTACAACAAACCCAATAATTTTCTCCAGCCCCTCCACATCATTTCTTAAATTGGAAAACGCCCAGGGCTTTTGTCCGCGCATGCGGTTGGTGTCTGATGCCATGATGCCGAGATCGGCACCCACCATCGGTGCGAGGTCGATTTTGTTGATGACGAGCAGATCTGACTTGGTAATGCCGGGGCCGCCTTTTCTCGGGATTTTTTCGCCGGAGGCCACATCGATGACGTAGATGGTGAGGTCCGCCAGTTCCGGCGAAAAAGTGGCGCTAAGGTTGTCGCCGCCGCTTTCCACAAACACTACGTCCAGGTTGCCGAATTTACGCGCCAGGTTTTCTACTGCGGCCAGGTTCATGGAGGCGTCTTCACGGATGGCCGTGTGCGGGCAACCACCGGTTTCCACACCAACGATACGTTCCGGTTCCAGAGCCTGCGCTTCGGTGAGGATGCGCTGGTCTTCTTTGGTATAAATATCGTTGGTGACTACGGCGATGTGGTAATCGTCGCGCATGGCCTTACACAGTTTTTCCAGCAGGGCCGTTTTTCCGGAACCTACTGGGCCGCCGATACCAACGCGCAGGGGGGATTTATAATCGGTTGTCATGGTTGTCTCCGTTGTGTGGTGCCTATCGAGGTGTTGGGCTTCACGTGTAAGCACGCTCCCACATCAATTTTTCACGGCTGTGCTGCCGCAGCTGCTTTGTTAGATGCTCTTCTTTGTTTGGTGCCCTTCTTGAACCTGCCTTATGATCGGAAGAGCCGGCAGTATTGGGTTTCGTGCAGGCAACTGGCGATGGCCATGGCGGGAGAGGAGGAGCCAATATCGTCGTCATCCATGGCCAGGGCGTGCTGGGTAATCGCGGCCAATTGATCACTGAAACGATAGAGCTCTCTCTGCCCATCACTCTGGCCAAGAGGAATTAACTTCACGGCCACGATCACCATGTTTTCCAGCCAACTCCATAGGTAACCGTTGAGCGCTTGCTGCAGCTCGATGCCCCAGCGGGCACTCGCCAGGGCGAAACCTGCTAATTGGGTTTGCGCCAGCGCATGGCGCCATTCGGGTTGCTGCAGCTCTGGCCAATTCGCAGCGTCTGGGAGCCTGTCCAGTACCATGGTGAGGGCATGGCCACGCTGACATTCTTCCGTGCGCAGCTCACGGGTTTCTCGCCAGGCCAACAGGGTGTGCGCCCAATGGGTAAAGGCTTCACGATCCTGATGGCAACTGGCGTGATGGAGCCGCGCTAGTACCGGTAATTCCAAGGTTTGGACGCTGCTTTGCAGCAGGGATTCGAGCCAACAATGCAGGTCATCCGCATTTTTGATCCAGCCACACTCCACGGCCCACTCCATGCCTTGCGAATAGGTAAAGGCACCAATGGGCAGTGATGGGCTGATCAACTGCTGCAAACGAAAGAAGGCGCTGTTATTCATGAGGCGATCAGCCTGCCAGCAGCATTAATGCGAGGGCGGCACCCCCAGCCACAATGGCGCGCAGAGCTGGGGCAATCCGCTGTAACTGCTGCCCTAGCACCAAGCCGGCTACCATTAGCACCATAGAGCTGACGAAGAAGCCTGGCGCAAACCCGCCCATGCCACCGCTCATTTCCACCCCGTGGGCCCAGCCATGCGCGCCCAATAGAACAGCCACCACGCAAGCCGCCTTGCCCCGCGAGCCCGCTGGAAACGCCAACGCTGCGGCGAACAATAACGCTGATGCGGTAATCAACCACTCCATGGCCACATGGCCACCCAGTGCCACGCCGCCAACAAAGCCCGCCGCCAAACTAACGCCTGCAGCAATCAACGCGAAGCGTTTTTCTTGCAGGCGAATACCGGCCAGTAAGGCGCCGAACAGCACCAAGGCCACAAGGTGATCCATGCCGGTAATTGGATGCATGAGCCCGGCGGTAAAACCGCCATGAACGTGGCCGCCTTCGCCGGTATGGGCCATCGCGGCCATGGGGCTTATGGCAAGCCCACAGGTAATAACAGCAGCGGTAAGCTTGTGTTTTGTGTTGTTCATGCTGTGCTCCTTTAACGTACCAGTGCCCTTTGGCACCGTGAAAATCAGTGGCTGTGAGTGTGCGAGTGTGGCTTTTCGTGAGAATGGCTGTGCGCATGGCCATGGGAATGGCCACCGCCTTGCTGATAGGCACCCGCTTCCGGTTCGAAGGGGGCCTGCTCAACCTGTACGTCCACGCAGGTGTCGGCGCCCGGAAGCTGACGCACCATGTCGTCGAGCACATGGTCGTGCTGGTAACGAACAAAGCCGGTTTCGATTTGCAGCGGAACGTGACGGTTACCCAGGTGATAGGCCACCTTGGTTAGCATCAGTGCATCACTGCAAACAATGGTGGAAACGGTTTCGTTGGCGGCCAACACCTTGACCAACAGTCCGTCTGCATTGGTAAGCACATCCCCACCGCGAAGCAGGGTGCCTCGCTCTAGGAATAGGCCCACGCCTTCGCCGGATGTCAGCTGCACTTTTTGCCGGCTTTTGATCCGTGCATCGAGCGGTAGGCTGAGGGTTTTTAGTCTCGCCGGATCGATTTTTTCCAGCGCGGCGGTATCGGTAATTTTTTTCGTCAGTTCGATCATGCTTGTCTCGTAAACAATGCGTTAAAACAAAAAATAGCGCTGCGCCATTGGCAACACTTCCGCCGGTTCGCACGTTAGCAGCTGGCCATCGGCACGTACTTCATAGGTCTGTGGATCCACTTCCAGGTGTGGCAGCCAATCATTGAGCAACATGTCTTTCTTTTTCACTGTGCGGCAGCCTTTCACCACACCAATGCGGTTGGCTAATGTGAGTTGCTCAGGGATACCCGCATCCATGGCGGCCTGGGAGATGAAGGTCATGGTGGTGGCTTGGCGAGCCTTGCCGTAGGCCCCAAACATGGGGCGGTAATGGACTGGCTGGGGTGTAGGGATGGATGCGTTAGGGTCGCCCATTTTGGCCATGGCGATCATGCCGCCCTTAATGATGAGGTTGGGCTTCACCCCAAAAAAGGCCGGGCTCCACAGCACCAAATCGGCGAGCTTGCCCACTTCCACCGAGCCGATTTCATGGGCCATGCCGTGGGCTAATGCCGGGTTTATGGTGTACTTGGCTACGTAGCGTTTGGCGCGAAAATTATCATGTTCGGATGGGTCGCCTTTTAGGGAACCGCGCTGCACTTTCATCTTGTGGGCCGTTTGCCAGGTGCGCATCACCACTTCGCCCACACGCCCCATGGCCTGGGAGTCTGAGGCAATCATGGAGAACGCACCAAGATCATGAAGGATGTCTTCCGCGGCAATGGTTTCGCGGCGAATGCGGGATTCAGCAAACGCTACGTCTTCTGGAATACTCGGATCCAAATGGTGACAGACCATGAGCATATCGAGGTGTTCATCGGCGGTATTCACCGTGTAAGGTCGCGTCGGGTTAGTGGACGAAGGCAGCACATTGGCAAGCCCAGCAGCGCGAATAATATCCGGCGCATGGCCGCCCCCGGCTCCCTCGGTGTGATAGGTATGGATGGTGCGATCTTTGAACGCGGCGATGGTGTCTTCCACAAAGCCGGATTCGTTCAAGGTGTCGGTGTGGATCGCCACTTGAGTATCCGTTTCTTCTGCAACCGAAAGGCAGTTGTCGATTGAGGCGGGGGTGGTGCCCCAGTCTTCGTGCAATTTCAAGCCAATGGCGCCGGCGCTGATCTGTTCGCTTAGGGATTCCGGCAAGCTGGCGTTACCTTTGCCAAGGAACCCCAGATTCATTGGAAAGCAATCCGCCGCTTCCAACATGCGGGCCATGTTCCAGGGCCCGGGCGTCACTGTGGTGGCATTGGTGCCGGTGGTGGGCCCGGTGCCGCCACCGATCATGGTGGTGACCCCGGATGCTAATGCTTCGTCGATCTGCTGCGGGCAGATAAAATGGATATGCGAATCAATCCCCCCCGCCGTAATGATGCTGCCTTCACCAGCAATCACATCGGTGCCGGGGCCAACAATGATATCCACATTCGGTTGCACATCCGGGTTACCCGCCTTGCCAATGGCCGCAATTCGCCCGTTCTTTATGCCGATATCCGCTTTAACGATTCCCCAGTAGTCGAGGATCAAGGCATTGGTAATGACCAGGTCCATAACCTTCGCCGAAGGCAGCTGGGATTGGCCCATGCCATCACGAATTACCTTGCCGCCGCCAAATTTCACTTCGTCACCATAGACGGTGAAATCTTTTTCTACCTGGATCCACAGATCGGTATCGGCCAGGCGTACCCGGTCACCTGTGGTGGGCCCGAACATGTCGGCGTAGGCTTGTCTGGACATTGTTGCCACGATGATTCTCCTGTTCTTGCATCTACCGGCTGGTTATCGGCAGCCTTTCCGAAATGCGGTGTTGTACAGGCGCCGGCCTGCTTCCCATGGCGCTATTTCCACGGGCAAGTTCGGCCCTAAAGAAAGGCGCGATTCAAAGCGGCCCCATGACTTTGCCCTGAAACCCGTACACTTTTCTTTGTCCTGCATACGCCACCAGCTCTACTGTCCGGCTCTGCCCTGGCTCAATGCGCACGGCGGTGCCGGCCGGAATATTGAGCCGGAAGCCTCGGGTTTTTTCTCGGTCGAACTGCAGGGCATTGTTAGCTTCATAGAAGTGGTAGTGAGAGCCCACCTGAATGGGACGGTCGCCCGTATTGGCCACTTCCACGCTGAGCGTTTCCCGCCCAGGATTGATCTCGATGTCGCCGTTCTGAATAGCGTATTCGCCTGGAATCATTTGGCTTCTCCTATAGCGGATCGTCTTAAACGATGGGGTCGTGAACCGTTACCAGTTTGGTGCCATCGGGAAAGGTCGCTTCCACCTGCACTTCGTGGATCATTTCTGGCACGCCTTCCATCACATCCTGACGCTTGAGCAAGGTTCGCCCTTCGCCCATCAATTCGGCGACCGTTTTGCCGTCGCGGGCACCCTCCATAATGGCGGCGGTGATATAAGCGATCGATTCCGGATAGTTAAGCTTAACGCCACGGGCCTTGCGCCGTTCGGCCAGCAGCGCGGCGGTAAAAATCAACAGCTTGTCTTTTTCTCTGGGTGTCAGTTCCATGCTTTACCTTTTTGCCTTTCCTTACACCATTTCAGGTGTTCCAGATTCGCGGTATCACCGCCGGTTTATTCAGGGTGGCCTGACGCAATAATTGCCAGACGGGAAGCATCAATGCTTGAATTTTTTCACAGCGAGTGCCGAGCACACGCATGACCAGAATGTCGTCAATCAGGGTGAGGCCGCAGGGCATGTCGGTGGCCTGCTTTTCAATGCATTCACGGGCCTGCTCCAGCAACTCCTCATTACTCCCCGTGGCTACAAATATTGCCTGCATGGGGAAATTACGCAGCCCAGAGGCCGCATTGAGGTGGCTGGGCTGATCCACCTTAAGGCGTTCAATTAGCAGCGGTTTACGGTCGCGGCTAATACGAAAACGGGCGTCGATTTTTCCCTCGTAAAAAACTTCACTATTAACCGGCCGACCCAAGCAGGAAATTTCCCAGCCCATAAAATGGGCATCCCCGTGCAGGTCGATCCGGGTGTCCATCTGTACCCGTGCCCCAGGAAAGAAAATATTTTCTTGGGGAAACCACTCCAGTATTCCCCCTGCCTGAACGGTCAGCGTTTGGCTCACATGGGCGGTTTGCCCAGCGCTGCGGTAAAACTTGGTTGCCCCAGGGGTAGTGAGTAAGCCATGGGCCTGGCTCGATGCGGTAATGCTGAGATCCAGTCCATCACCACCCACAACCCCCCCTGGTGGGTGCAGTAAATAGATGTGTGCGGTGTCCTGCTCTGGGTAGAAAGGGCGCTGAACGCGCAACGGGCCATAATGGTGCAATTCGGCCATGACGGTTTTCATGCCGCGCCCAGTTATGGCGCACTCAAGCTGCATATGCAGTTTTGCTTGCCATCCCTTATGCCTGCCTGTGGCCTTACTGTTCTGCCGGCCCGCTGCTACCGGTTTCTCTACGCTCACTGGCCTGGCCCCTTTGCCTGCTCTTTATCATGCACCAAATTTATGCAGCTTTTGTGCCACCTGCTAAAATAGAGGGCGGCTTATCACTTATAAGGGCTGAGACTTGTAGAGGGGCCATCACCCTAAGAGCGTTAGCGCGATCCATGGTATTGATTCTTATACGCCACCCCGTGCCCGTGGTGGTATGCAATGGCACTGGAGAGAAAGCGGCAACAAAAAAAGCCCGGCGATTGCCGGGCTTTTTTTGTATTGCCTTGCGGGTGGCGGCTATTCCACCGTTACCGACTTGGCTAGGTTACGAGGCTGATCCACATCGGTGCCGCGCAGCACCGCCACATGGTAGCTAAGCAGCTGCAGCGGTATGGTATAAACGATCGGGGCTACAGTGTCGGGCACTGAGGGCATGTTTAACACATGAATCCCTTCCCCTTCTTTTACGTGAGCATTCTTATCAGCAAACACATAAAGCTCACCGCCACGGGCACGGACTTCTTGCAGATTGGATTTCAGCTTTTCCAACAATTCATCATTGGGGGCCACCGACACCACCGGCATTTCGCTGTCCACCAAGGCCAACGGGCCGTGTTTAAGCTCTCCCGCTGCGTAGGCTTCGGCGTGGATGTAGGAAATTTCCTTGAGCTTAAGGGCTCCTTCCAAAGCCACCGGAAATTGCACGCCACGCCCCAAAAACAGGGCGTGGTGTTTTTCCACAAACGCCTCTGAAAGTTTTTCGATGGGCTTGTCTAACGCCGCCGCCTGCTCGATCAAATTGGGCAGCTGACGCAGTTCTTCCAGAATTTTTTCGATCTCGCTGTCGGCCAGGCCTTTTTGGCGGCCCAGCGCTAACACGAGCATCAACAACCCAACCAGTTGAGTGGTGAAGGCCTTGGTGGAAGCTACCCCGATTTCCGGACCGGCTTTGGTGAGAAAAACCAGTTCTGATTCACGCACCAACGATGAGCTGTCCACGTTACACACAGCCAGGCGACCCACATAATTGGGTGACTGAGTATCACGCAGCGCTGCCAAGGTATCGGCGGTTTCACCGCTTTGGGAAATGGTGACAAAGAGAGTGCCTTCTGGCACCACGTGCTTGCGGTAGCGGAACTCACTGGCTACTTCGACCTGGCAAGGAATACCGGCAATGTCTTCTAACCAATAACGGGCCACCATACCTGCGTGATAGCTAGTACCGCAGGCGACGATTTGAACGGTTTTAACCTTATCGAAAATAGCAGGCGCTTTTTCACCGAAAGACTCAATCAGGCTAGCCGGGCTATCAATGCGATCTTCCAAGGTTTTCTGAATAGCTGCGGGCTGCTCGAAAATTTCCTTCTGCATATAGTGGCGGTATTCGCCCTTTTCCGCATCTTCATGGGTGCCATCAAACTCGTGAGCTTCGCGTGTTACCGGCTCACCTGCTGCATCCACTATACGCACGCTATTGGTTGTAATTTCTGCCTGATCACCCTCTTCCAAAAAGATGAACCGGTTGGTTACTGGCAACAAGGCCAGTTGGTCGGAGGCGATATAGTTTTCATCAATCCCCAGGCCGATGACCAGCGGGCTACCAGAGCGCACGGTAACCAACTTGTGCGGCTCAGAAGCATGAATAACACCCAGTGCGTAGGCACCATCGAGTTTCTTTGTGACCGCTTGCACGGCGTCGAAAAGATTCAATCCGTTATCCAGCGCCTGATGCACCAGATGCACAATCACTTCCGTATCGGTTTGGGAGTTGAACGTATAACCGCTGGCTTCAAGCTCGTCTTTGAGTGCCTGAAAATTTTCGATGATACCGTTATGCACCAGGGCCAAATCATCACCGGACATATGCGGGTGCGAATTAGGCTCCGAAGGCTTGCCGTGGGTAGCCCAGCGCGTGTGGGCAATGCCGGTGAAACCCTGGGTTTGTGCTTCCAGGACCGCCTCTTCCAACCCGGCCACTTTTCCCTGACGACGGACACGACTGATGCCCTTATCGTTGAGCAGCGCGACTCCCGCACTGTCGTAACCCCGGTACTCAAGTCGCTTGAGACCAGTGATCAAAATATTGGTCACATTCCGCTGGCCAATGGCCCCAACAATTCCGCACATAAATGCTCTTCCTTACCCTTTCTTGGGGCGCTGCCAATTAGCCACGTTGCGCTGTTGCGTTCGAGCAACCGCTAGGCCGTTGTCGCCCACATCCTTTGTAATAGTGCTGCCCGCACCTACAGTGGCATTTACGCCAATGGTGACTGGAGCAACTAGAGAGGAATTGGAGCCAATGAACGCTCCGTCTTTCAGCACGGTCTGAAATTTGTTGGCGCCATCATAGTTACACGTAATAGTGCCGGCACCCACGTTGACGCCTTTACCTATCTGGCTATCGCCGATATAGGTCAGGTGGTTTACCTTGGAACCCTCGCCAATGTAGGACTTTTTGGTTTCAACAAAGTTGCCTATCTTCGCTTTGTCGGCCAGTTCTGTTCCAGGGCGCAAGCGGGCATAGGGGCCTAGCTGACAGTGTTCACCCACAATAGCACCGTCAATGAGTGTGTTCGCTTCTATGACGGTGCCGGCGCCGATGTTGGCGTCTCGCAGAATACAGTTAGGACCGATCACCACACCTTCTTCGATGGTGACATCTCCCTCTAAAATGACATTCACATCAATGATTACATCACTGGCGATCTGTACGCTGCCGCGAATATCCAGACGAGAAGGGTCCAGCAATGTTACCCCGTCACGCATCCAGGTTTCAGCCTGAGCCTGCTGGTAAATGCGCTCTAGCCTTGCCAATTGCACTCTGTCATTCACCCCGTCCACTTCCCAGCCTTCGTTGGGTTGCAGGGTTTGCACATTCAAGCCCGACTGCGACGCCATTGCGATCAGGTCAGTAAGGTAATATTCGCCCTGGGCATTATTACTGGAAAGCTTGGGCAAGCTTTCTTCTAGGAATCGCCGTGAACAGGCAAGAATGCCCGTGTTGATTTCCTGAATACTCAGCTCAGCTTCGCTGGCGTCTTTCTGCTCAACGATGCGCTGCACGTTGTTCTGACCATCACGAACGATACGGCCGTAACCGTTCGGGTCATCCAAGGTTAGGGTCATCAGCGCCAGGGTGCTATCGTCCACCGTGGCGACAAAGTCTTTTAGTGTTTCCGGGCGAATCAGCGGTACATCACCGTACAACACCAATACCATGTCTTCTTTTACATAAGGCATGGCTTGCGCAACCGCATGGCCAGTACCGAGCTGTTCAGCTTGCTCTGCCCAAGCCACTTGCTCACCAGTGACCGAGGCTTTCACCTGTTCGCCACCATGGCCGTATACGATGACGGTATTGGCTGGTTCCAGCGACGCTGCCGCGTCTACCACATGCTGCACCATTGGCTTGCCGGCCACTGCATGAAGCACCTTTGGCAAAGCGCTTTTCATCCGCGTCCCTTTACCCGCCGCCAGAATCACTACTGCTAGACTCATACCCTATCCTTGTCTTTTGCTTGCCGGTACCGTTATACCCTGTGCCGCCTCTGATTCGCACAGGACCTATTCCAACCGGGCTCTCACTATACGACAGAAACAAAAAAGGGTAGCACTTGGCTACCCTTTCCTGTGTTGAAGAATTGCAAAAGATACTTACCGCTTATTCTTCAATTGTTGAATGGCACGCAGCTGTGCAACGGCCTCTATCAGAGTTGCAGCGGCACGGGAGTAATCCATTTCGGAACTCTTGCCTTCCAACGCTTCTTTGGCACGGGCTTTAGCACGCTCAGCTTCTGCAGCGTCCATATTTTCAGCGCGTTCAGCCGTATCTGCCAGTACGGTCACCAGCTTCGGCTGCACTTCTAAGAAGCCACCGGATACGTAGAACACTTCTTCTTCACCATTCTGCTTCTTCACCCGTACCGGGCCCGGCTTCAGCCGGGTCAGCAGCGGGGCGTGGCCGGGCATGATACCGAGGTCACCTTCCACACCGGAAGCTACCACAATTTCAACCAAGCCGGAGAACAGCTGGCGTTCTGCACTTACAATGTCGCAATGCACGGTCATCGCCATTTGCTTGTCTCCCAGGTGCAGGTTACTTGCTACGCTTGTTGTAGGCTTCAATCACTTCGTCGATAGAGCCCTTCATGTAGAAGTCCTGCTCCGGGATGTGATCGTAATCACCGCCAAGGATGCCCTTAAAGCCCGCGAGGGTGTCTTTCAGGGAAACATACTTGCCCGGGGAACCAGTAAATACTTCGGCCACAAAGAACGGCTGAGACAAATAACGCTCAATCTTACGGGCACGAGATACAATCAGTTTATCGTCTTCTGACAGTTCGTCCATACCCAAAATAGCGATGATGTCTTTCAGCTCTTTAAAGCGCTGCAGTACGGTTTGAACGCCACGTGCAATGTCGTAGTGCTCTTGACCGATAACCAGCGGATCCAGCTGACGCGAGGTGGAATCCAGCGGGTCAATCGCCGGGTAGATACCCTTAGACGCGATATCACGGCTCAAGGATACAGTGGAATCCAAGTGCGCGAAGGTGGTGGCCGGAGACGGGTCAGTCAAGTCATCCGCAGGTACATATACCGCCTGAACGGAGGTAATGGAACCGGTCTTGGTGGAAGTAATACGTTCCTGCAGAACGCCCATCTCTTCCGCCAGAGTCGGCTGGTAACCTACCGCTGAAGGCATACGGCCCAACAGTGCAGATACTTCCGTACCCGCCAGCGTATAACGGTAAATGTTATCCACGAAGAACAGTACGTCGCGACCTTCGTCACGGAACTTCTCGGCCATGGTCAGACCGGTCAGCGCTACACGCAGACGGTTACCAGGCGGCTCATTCATCTGACCGTACACCAGCGATACTTTATCCAGTACGTTGGAGTCCTTCATTTCATGGTAGAAGTCGTTACCCTCACGAGTACGCTCACCCACACCAGCAAACACGGAGAAACCGGAGTGCTCAATCGCGATGTTCCGGATCAGCTCCATCATGTTTACGGTTTTACCAACACCCGCACCACCGAACAGACCAACCTTACCGCCTTTGGCGAAAGGACAAACCAGGTCGATTACCTTGATGCCGGTTTCCAGCAGTTCGTTAGTGGCTGCCTGATCCGCATAAGTAGGCGCTGCACGGTGAATCGGCATACGCTCTTCTTCACCGATGGGGCCCGCTTCATCAATCGGGCGACCCAGCACGTCCATGATACGGCCCAAGGTTTTGGTGCCCACAGGAACCTGAATCGGTTCACCGTTATCAGTCACGCCAAGGCCGCGCTTCAGACCTTCGGTGGAGCCCATGGCAATAGTCCGCACTACACCGTCGCCCAGCTGCTGCTGAACTTCCAGGGTAGTTTCAGTACCGTCCACGGAGAGGGCGTCATATACCTTCGGTACGGCTTCGCGTGGAAATTCCACGTCGATCACGGCACCGATGATCTGAACAATACGACCGCTACTCATGCTTGCATCCTCTTAACTTGCGTTTTTGCCACGTTAATCTGCTTGACGATTAAACCGCAGCAGCACCACCAACGATTTCGGAGATTTCCTGCGTAATAGCAGCCTGGCGTGCCTTGTTGTACACCAATTGCAGATCACGAATGATGTCACCAGCGTTATCACTGGCAGCCTTCATGGCAATCATACGTGCTGCCTGCTCACAGGCATTGTTTTCAACCACACCCTGATACACCTGAGACTCAATGAACCGCACCAGCAGTTCGTCGAGCAGCTCTTTCGGGGCTGGCTCGTAAATGTAGTCCCAGTGGCGCTTCAGCTCTTCATCACTACCCGCTTCCAGCGGCAGCAACTGAATATTCTTGGGCGACTGGGTCATGGTGTTCACGAATTCGTTGTACACGATGTACAAACGGTCGATTGCACCGCTTTCGTAGGCATCCAACATCACCTTGATGGAACCGATTAAATCATTCAGGTGCGGGGTATCCCCCAAGCCTGTGATATTCGCTTCCACATTACCGCCAACGCTCTTGAAGAAAGACATGCCCTTGGAACCGACTACGCAGTAGCTGGTTTTGGCACCCTTTTCTTCCCATGCCTTCGCGCTTTTGACGACGTTCTTGAGCAGGTTCACGTTGAGGCCACCGCAGAGGCCCCGATCGGAGCTCACTACGATGTAGCCAACGTTTTTAACTTCCCGCTCTTGCAGGTAAACGTGCCGGTATTCCAGATCGGCGTTAGCCAGGTGAGCAACCACCTGACGCATACGGCTGGCGTACGGCTTACTGGCCGTCATACGCTCTTGCGCCTTACGCATCTTGGAGGCTGCTACCATTTCCATTGCACGAGTAATTTTCTTCGTGCTCTGGACGCTGGCAATTTTGCCTTTGATCTCTTTACCGCTGGCCATAGGAACGTTCCTTTATCAGCGAATTACCAGGTCTGGGTAGCTTTGAACTGATCGAGAGATTCTTTAATCTCAGCTTCGATCTCGCCGTTGTAGTCACCCTTCTCGTTGATTTTATCCATCAACGCTTTCTTTTCGCTGTTCATGTAGTCCAGCAGTGCAGCTTCAAAGGCGCCGATTTTTTCGACTTCCATACCTTTTAGGTAACCTTCGTTAGCGGCGTACAGCACAACACCCATTTCAGCAACGCTCATCGGGCTGTACTGCTTCTGCTTCATCAGCTCGGTAACGGCTTGACCATGCTCCAACTGCTCACGAGTAGAATCATCGAGGTCGGAAGCGAACTGAGCGAATGCAGCCAGTTCACGGTACTGAGCCAGAGCCAAACGAATACCACCACCCAGCTTCTTAACGATCTTGGTCTGGGCTGCACCACCTACACGGGATACAGACACACCGGCGTTCATCGCCGGGCGAATGCCGGAGTTGAACAGGTCGGTTTCCAGGAAGATCTGACCATCGGTAATGGAAATCACGTTGGTCGGTACGAAGGCAGAAACGTCACCACCTTGGGTTTCAATGATAGGCAGAGCGGTCAAAGAACCGGTCTTACCTTTCACTTCACCGTTGGTGAACTTCTCAACATAATCTTCGTTTACCTTGGCGGCGCGCTCCAGTAGACGGGAGTGCAGGTAGAACACGTCACCAGGATAAGCTTCACGGCCCGGCGGACGACGCAGCAGCAGGGATATCTGGCGATACGCCCACGCCTGCTTGGTCAGATCATCATAAACGATCAGTGCATCTTCACCGCGATCACGGAAATACTCGCCCATGGTGCAGCCAGCAAACGGTGCCAGGAACTGCATGGAAGCCGGATCAGAAGCGGAGGCCGCAACGATGATGGTGTTTTCCATCGCGCCGTGCTCTTCCAGTTTGCGCACCACGTTAGCAATGGTGGACTGCTTCTGGCCGATGGCGACGTAGACACACTTAATGCCGGAGTCTTTCTGGTTGATAATCGCATCAACCGCCACGGCGGTCTTACCGATCTGGCGGTCACCAATGATCAGCTCACGCTGACCACGGCCGATTGGCACCATGGCATCGATGGACTTGTAACCGGTTTGAACAGGCTCGTTAACTTCACGACGCCAGATAACGCCGGGCGCTACCTTTTCAACCGCATCGGTTTGCTTGGCTTCGATCGGGCCTTTACCGTCAATCGGATTACCTAGAGCGTCAACAACACGACCCAGCATTTCGGGGCCAGTGGGGACTTCCAGAATACGACCGGTACAACGAACTTTTTGGCCTTCGGCTAGGCCCAGGTAATCACCCAGCACCACGGCGCCGACAGAGTCTTGCTCCAGGTTAAGGGCCATGCCGTAGATGCCGCCCTCAAACTCGATCATCTCGCCGAACATCACGTCGGCCAGACCATGAATGCGCACAATACCATCAGATACGGAAACCACCGTACCTTCGTTGCGTGCTTCGGTGGAGGTATCAAGTTTCGCAATGCGCGACTTGATAATCTCGCTGATTTCGGACGGGTTGAGTTGCTGCATCTCTAATCCCTCAAACTCAAGAGTTCAGTTGCTCTGCCAAGCGATTAAGCCGGCCGCGCACACTGCCATCAATTACGGTATCGCCGGCTCGCACCAGCACGCCCCCAATCAAAGATTGGTCGACGGAAGTTGTGACATTCACTTCCGTACCAAGGCGTTTCTTAAGCGCTGCTACCAACTTGTCGGTAGCAGCATCGTCCAACTCGAATGCAGAGATCATCTCCACATCGGTGAACTGCTGCTGTTCGGCCAGAAGCTCGTGGAACAGTTGCAGGATGATCGGCAAAAGCGGCAAACGCTTATTCTGCGTTAGCTGCGCAACAAAGTTGCGACCGCTTTCGTCCAGCTCATCACCACAGACTTCTGCAAAAGCAGAAACCTTGGTGGCGTCATCCAGTTCCGGCTGGTCAAGGTAGGCACGCATGGAGGCATCACCTGCCACTGCTGCTGCCAGGCCCAGCATCTTCTCCCACTGCTCCAGGGCATCGTGTTCTTTAGCGAACACAAATGCGGCCTTGGCGTAGGGGCGTGCGATGGTGGTCAGTTCAGCCATGGGTTACCCGTATTCTCAGAGTTCAGCCGCCAGCTGCTCAAGCAACTGCGTGTGTTTGTCCTGGTTTACTTCGCCGCCCAGTACCTTTTCGGCACCGCTCAACGCCAGTACAGCTACATCTTTACGCAATTGCTCGCGAGCCTGATTAACCTCTTGGTCAATCTCAGAATGGGCTTTGGCAATCAGACGCTCACCTTCGGCGCGCGCTGCATCTTTAGCCTCTTCCACAATCTGATTAGCCCGGCGATTGGCCTGATCAATAATTTCGGCCGCCTTCTCTTTAGATTCTTTGAGATTGGCGGTCGCCTTTTCCTGCGCCAGTTCCAGATCACGCTCTGCCCGATCCGCGGCACTTAGGCCTTCGGCAATCTTCTGCTTACGCTCATCCAGCGCCCGTGAAATCGGGGGCCAAACGAACTTCATGCAGAAGAACACAAACAGGGCAAACCAAATGGCCTGGCCAATTAGTGTCGCATTAATATTCATGCCAACACCTCAATCCGCGTTGCTTTAGATTTCCCTAAATCGGGGCTTAAACGTTAAAGCGCGATTTACTGGAAAATCAGCAGGAACGCGATAGCGATACAGATAATTGGCACAGCATCCAGCAGACCAGCAATGATGAACATGCGGGTTTGCAGCATCGGAGCCAGCTCCGGTTGACGAGCCACAGACTCAAGGAAACGACCACCCATCATGCCGAAGCCCAAACCTGCGCCGATGGCCGCCAGGCCAGCTACGATAGCAGCAGCAAGAAATTGAATGCCTTCCATCTTTACACTCCCGTTAAGTGCTTGGTTGGTTTAATTAAAAACCGGTTTAAAAAAACTGTTACTTACTTAAATCAGTGCTCTTCGACCGCCATGCTCAAATACACGATGGTCAGAACCATGAAGATAAATGCCTGCAGGGTGATTACCAAAATATGGAACACCGCCCAAGGCCAAGCACCGATGAATTGCCAGGTGCCCATCATCGCTGCCAGCAGAATAAATACAAACTCACCCGCGTACATATTACCGAACAGTCGCAGGCCCAGAGATACCGGCTTGGCCAGTAGAGCAATGGTTTCCAGCAACAGGTTAATCGGGATCAGAAGCGCCTTGACCACCGGGTTGCCGGATTCAAAAGGATGCAACGCTAGAGTACCCACAAAACCGCCCACACCCTTAGTCTTAATGGTGAGGAAGATAATCAGGAACATCACGCTGAAGGACATACCCAAGGTAATGTTCGGGTCGGTGCTGGGAACAATCTTGAAATAGGCTTCGTGTGCACTCCAACCGAAGAAGGTCACCATCACCCATTCAAATGTCTTCGGAATGAAATCCACCGGGATCAGATCCATCAGGTTCATCAAGAACACCCAACAGAAGATCACCAACGACAGCGGCGCAATCAACTTGCTCTTGCCGTGGAAAGAGTCACGCACCTGTGTATCGATAAACTCAATGATGATTTCCACAAAATTAAGGAAACCAGAAGGCACACCGGCAGTCGCTTTACGCGCGCCCAACCAGAACAACAGGCACATGATAATGCCAAGACCGCCAGACCAAGCTAAGGAGTCAACGTGAAAGGCTGCAAAACCCATATCTTTGGCTTCGGTGCCGTTACACGCCATGGTCCAGGTTGCCTGGCTCAGAGTCTCCGCATGACCGTGACATTCACGGACATAGCCTTCCGGCAGTTTGCCATAGGTCAGATTGCCCAGATGGTGCTTGATATACTCGCCGGCGGAGTTCGCTGCCATGTCAAACCTCTATAGAGAGCCGATGCCTACAGGCTAGTCATTGTGCCTGTCTTGCCCTGCTGTTTGCCCGTCGAGGCGTGCTACCTGAATCCAACCCACAACCTGGGCTAGCAAGAAGCCTAACAGCAGAACCATTGCAATTTTCATTTCCCGCGCTTCAGGGACCTTGGAGAATGTTAGCCAGAACAGCAATAGCATAATTGCGATCTTGCCCATCTCGGCCCGCATTGCTGCGGTAGCCATACGCTTTGGCGCACGGTTGCCTGGGTGCATCCATATCTGGAAGCCACCCCAAGCATAAGCGATCAGGCTGATAGTGCCGCCCCAGACAGCCACTAGACCGGCGAACACGCCAGCCAACCCGGTTACCAGCAACCCAAATACCACTATCGTGGTCAGTTGAGCGCACATTAAGCCCCAGAACAATGCTCTGTTGGGCTGAAATTCGTTGCTGGTCACCTTGAGCCTCTTGGCTGATGCAAAATGATGCCGCACCAAGCGCTAAGGTCTCGAGCACCCCTGATCTTTAGCGCGGCGAAGTATATGGAGTTGGCACGCAAGTGGCAACCGTAACGGGCGGATTGTTCGGCAAACTTTAGGGTTTGTTGGCGACTTTCTTTCACCTGATCTCCACAAGGCAGGGCTGAACACAGTTCATGAAAAAGCACCGCCTATTGAGATATTTTTGTATACCCCCGCTCAGCCTTCCATCCTGCCTGCAATAGCGCAAATGGGGCGATCGCCAAACCCTGATCTCTGCCATCAAGGTCCGCACGGCTAACGAGATGCTACGGAAACAGCTAGTTGCAAATTATCCCTTCGGACAGCAATACGCAGGCCTGCTATTTGATGTGAGCCAAAATGCCATCCAATTCATCCAAGCTGTTATAGCTGATCACTAGCTTGCCTTTTTTCCCCTGTTGTTGAATTTGCACCGGCGCCCCCAAGCGATCAGACAAGTCGCTGATTAGCGCCTTCACATTAGGGTCTTCTTTAGGGGCCGCCGGTTTCGCAGGTTTGGCTTTTTCAAAATCGCGGACCAGTTCTTCGGTTTGGCGTACTGACAGCCCTTTGGCCACCACGGTGCGGGCAGCCTCAACCTGTTTGTTGCCGGTCAGCGCTAACAGGGCGCGAGCGTGGCCCATTTCCAGGTCGCCGTGCTCCAGCAGCTTCTTAACGTCGGTCTCCAGGCTCATCAACCGTAGCAAGTTGGTCACCATGGCGCGGGATTTACCCACCGCATCGGCCACTTGCTGATGGGTGAGCCCGAATTCTTCTTTCAATCGGCCCAGCGCGATGGCCTCCTCCATTGGGTTGAGATTTTCCCGCTGGATATTTTCAATCAGCGCCATGGCGATGGCGGCTTCGTCGGGCACTTCGCGAATAACCGCTGGAATGGTGTCCAGCTCGGCCATCTGTGCGGCACGCCAGCGGCGCTCACCGGCGATGATTTCGTAGCGCTTATCGCCCAATGGGCGCACCACGATGGGCTGCATCACGCCTTGGGCACGAATCGACTCAGCCAGCTCCTCTAGGGCATCGGGTGACATATCCCGGCGTGGCTGGTAACGGCCACGCTCCATGCACTCCACAGGCAGGTGGCGCAATTCGCCATCACGGGGGCGCAGACTGGGCTCACCGCTCGTTTCGCCCTGATTCTGTAGGCTCACTTCTTCCTGATGCCGCTGGTAGGACTCGTTGCTGCTGAGCAGGGCATCCAGGCCCTTGCTGAGACCGCGTTTACGCTTTGCCGCCATGGTTAATCCTTGATGATACGCATGACGCCAGACGCTCGGCGCCTGACGCTGCGGACACACTCCGCCCGCCAAAAAAAATATTACCGGATGCCGCCATCATGACGCTGCGACAGGCTGGGCCTTGATGGCCTGCTCCCGGCGCAAAATCTCGCCGGCCAACGCCAAATAGCTAACCGCACCGCGGGATTTTGGATCATAGGTAATCACTGGCGCACCATGACTGGGCGCCTCCGCCAACCGCACGTTACGGGGAATAATGGTGCGATACACCTTGTCACCGAAATGGCTAATTAACTGGTTGGACACATCATTGGAGAGGCTGTTGCGTGGGTCATACATGGTGCGCAGTAAACCCCCGATGTGCAGCTTCGGGTTGAGTACCATGCGAATTTTCTCAATGGTGTTCATCAGTGCGGTCAAGCCTTCCAAGGCGTAGTACTCACACTGGATGGGCACTATTACTGAGTCTGCCGCCGTCAGCGCATTGACGGTGAGCATGTTCAGGGACGGCGGGCAATCAATAAGGATGTAATCGTACTGATCACGGACTCGCGCTAAGGCGTTACGCAAACGAAACTCCTTAGCACTCATGTCCAACAACTGAACCTCAGCCGCGGTCAAATCACCATTGGCGGCGATCAGATCAAACCCAGAATCTTCCGGGGTGTCCGTCACCGCCTGCTCGATAGCCACGTCATCGCACAGCACATCATAAATAGTGTAATCGGTATCAAACTTATCTACGCCTGACCCGGTGGTGGCATTGCCCTGTGGATCAATGTCCACGAGCATCACCTTCTTGCGGGTGGCCGCCAGCGACGCCGCCAGATTCACACTGCTGGTGGTCTTGCCCACGCCGCCTTTCTGATTGGCTACGGCAAATACGGTGGTCACTGCGTTCTCCTTGATTTTACGCCTGACGCTTGAGACAGGGTGCCTGACGGCCCCCGTTCACTATCAAGCTTTATTCACTACCACCAAGGTGCGAGGCTCATCCAAGCCCGGCACTGTCAGGGTGTGATGGCGCCCTTGCCACTGCGCCGGCAGGGTGGCCAGCTCTTCTTCTGTGCTGGCCGCTTTCATTGCCAATAGGCGGGTATTATCGGTCATTATGGGCGTCATCAACGCCAGCATATCCGACAAGGAAGCAAAAGCGCGACAAATGATCTGTGATGGGGCTTTACGGTACTGTTCCACGCGACCGTGCACAACCTCCACGTTATCCAACCCTAATTCGCGGCGGGCCTGACGGACAAAACGGGTTTTCTTACCGTTGGAATCCAGCAGCACAAAGGCTTGCTGCGGGCGAGCCACCGCCAGAATAACCCCGGGGATACCGGCACCGGTCCCCACATCCAGGGTATCGCCTTCTTCCAGGTAGGCCAATACAGCCAGAGAATCCAACAAATGGCGGGTCACCATTTCCTGTGGGTCGCGGATCGCGGTGAGGTTATAGGCCTGGTTCCATTTAACCAACAGATCCACATACGCGAGTAACAAGCGCTGCTGATCGTCGCTCAAGGAAAGGCCAAGGGCATCAATTCCCTGGGTCAGAGTGCTGGAAAGACTCATGCTTGTTGGGCGGCCTTCTTTTGATGGTGATGTTTTTTCAGGTAAATCATCAGTAAGGAAATAGCCGCCGGGGTGACGCCGGGAATGCGGCCCGCCTGGCCCAAGGTCTGCGGACGAATCTCGCTGAGCTTTTGCTTCACCTCATTGGATAGGCCTTTTACCTGGCCATAATCAAATTCCACCGGCAGGGCGGTGGTTTCTGCGGCCCGCAGTTTTTCGATTTCGTATGCCTGACGATCAATATAGCCTGCGTACTTGGCAAGAATTTCCATCTGCTCAATGACTGCACTATCCGGGCGGTCCGCCAGCGTCACCGCTTCCGCTAAATTGGCGTAGGTCAGCTCAGGGCGCTTGAGCAGGTCGAGCAAATTGTATTCATGAGTCAACGGCTTTTCGATTAACGCATTCACCGCCTCGGCTTCTGGCGTTTTTGGCCGCACCCAGGTGGTTTTAAGACGCTGCTCTTCGCTGGCCATGCCGTCACGTTTGGCATTGAAGGCCGCCCAGCGTTCGTCACCCACCAATCCCAGCTCACGGCCCTTCTCGGTGAGGCGCAGATCCGCGTTGTCTTCACGCAGCAACAACCGGTATTCGGCGCGGCTAGTGAACATGCGGTAGGGCTCTTGAGTCCCCATGGTAATCAGGTCATCCACCAGTACGCCTATATAGGCTTCATCGCGGCGGGGGGTCCAGGCGTCTTTACCCTGACTCAGCCGGGCCGCGTTCAGGCCCGCCAGCAATCCCTGCGCGCCCGCTTCTTCGTAACCGGTCGTGCCATTGATCTGGCCGGCGAAGAATAGCCCCGGCATATGCTGAGTTTCCAGGCTGTGCTTGAGGTCCTGAGGATTAAAATAATCGTATTCGATGGCATAACCAGGGCGGGTGATATGGGCGTTTTCAAAGCCGCGGATGGAGCGCACCGCCTGCAGCTGCACATCAAACGGCAGGCTGGTGGAAATGCCGTTGGGATATAACTCGTGGGTATTGAGCCCTTCCGGTTCCACGAAAATCTGATGGCTGTCTTTGTCCGGATAGCGGTTTACCTTGTCTTCGATGGACGGACAATAACGCGGCCCCACCCCATCGATAACTCCGGTGAACATGGGGCTGCGATCAAAACCACTGCGGATAATGTCGTGGGTCTGCGCATTGGTATGGGTGATGTAGCAGCACACTTGCTGCGGATGCTCCTCCACCTTACCCAAGTAGCTCATCACTGGCAGCGGGTTATCCCCCCACTGCTCTTCCATCACCGAAAAATCCACGCTCTTGCCGTCAATCCGCGGCGGCGTACCCGTTTTTAGACGATCTACCCGAAACGGCAGTTCACGTAAACGGCATGCCAGTGCATTAGACGGCTGGTCACCGGCGCGCCCGCCCTGATGGTTATCCAGGCCAATATGGATCACACCGCCCAGGAAGGTGCCAGCGGTGAGTACCACCGCGTCGGCCATGAAACGCAGGCCCATGTTAGTGACCACACCCACACAGCGACCGTTTTCCACCACCAGGTCGTCCACCGCTTGCTGAAACAGGGTCAGGTTGGGCTGGTTTTCCAGGGTGCCGCGGATGGCGGCCTTATAGAGTTCCCGATCGGCTTGGGCACGAGTGGCGCGCACTGCTGGGCCTTTACGGGCATTGAGGACGCGAAACTGGATACCGCCTTTATCAGTGGCACGGCCCATGGCCCCGCCCAAAGCATCAATTTCACGGACTAGATGACTCTTGCCGATGCCGCCGATGGCTGGGTTACAGCTCATCTGACCCAGGGTTTCAATGTTGTGAGTAAGCAACAGCGTGGAAACGCCCATACGTGCGGATGCCAGTGCCGCTTCGGTTCCGGCATGGCCGCCGCCAATCACAATCACGCCAAATCGCTGGGAAAAATCCATGCTGCACTTACCTTGCAGGGCTGGCCTGCTGCTCAAAATATAGTCAACCGGGCGCGCTAGTATAGAGAGTACGCTTCACGCTGCAAGCCTCTCGCAATAGGCAGGAACCGAAAACCCTCGCCGCCAAGCCGATTACCGTAATCTTGCCGGTGCAAGCCGCAACTCAACCACCGCTCCTGCCACGCATAAAGTAGCTGAAGGCGCGCCCCCCAACACCGTGAAGGTGCCTGGGTGGCGAAAAGAGTTTTGAGCTTGGCCTGAATCGCACCGCCGGTTCCGTGTAAGCTATTGTACTCTATAACTCTGTTCTCACTTAACTAGGAACGCATTTGGAATCATTGAATATCTTTCTGCTGATCGGCACCGGTCTGATGTTCACCGGCCTGCTACTGGGTTCTCTGAGCGCTCGCTTCGGGGTGCCGTCCCTGCTCATCTTTCTAGTGGTGGGCATGGTGGCCGGGGAAGACGGCCTAGGCGGCATCGAGTTTGATGATTTCTCCACCGCTTATGTGATTGGCAATATCGCGTTGGCGGTGATTCTGCTCGATGGCGGCCTACGCACTCGATTAAGCACCTTCAAATTGGGCCTACGCCCCGCCCTTAGCCTGGCTACTTTAGGGGTGGCCATCTCTGCCGCCCTGGTGGGCGCTTTTACTACTTGGTTAATCGGGGTGGACTGGCGGGTGGGTCTGCTGCTGGGCGGTATTATCGGCTCCACCGATGCGGCGGCCGTTTTCAGTGTTATCAAAGGCGCTGGCGTCACCCTGAATGAACGTGTGGCAAGTACCCTGGAGATCGAATCCGGTCTCAACGACCCCATGGCCATCTTTATTACCCTGATGCTGGTAGGCATGTTGGTGGACCCGGATGCCCAGTGGGGCGCGGGGATGCTGGTCACTCTGATCCAACAGTTTGGTTTGGGCATCCTGCTGGGCTTGTTGCTGGGGGCCGTGATCAGCGAAGTGTTGCTGCGGGTGCGTAGCAACGAAGGGCTACATGCTTTACTGCTGTGCAGCGGTGGCGCCATGGTGTTTGCCATTACCAATTTGGTAGGCGGCTCCGGTTTTCTGGCGGTATACCTGACCGGCTTGGTAGCCGGTAATCGCCGGGGCGGCACCGGTGACAATGTGCTCAAAGCCATGGACTCCATGGCCTGGCTGGCCCAGTCCGGCATGTTTCTGATCTTGGGTCTGCTGGTGACGCCGTCGCGACTCATCGAAAACCTTCCCTATGCCCTCGCCGTGGCAGCCTTTTTGATGTTGCTAGCCCGCCCGCTATCCGTATGGATTAGCCTGCTACCCTTCCGTTTTACTTGGCGCGAAGAAACCTTTATTGCCTGGACCGGGTTACGTGGTGCCGTGCCCATTGTACTGGCCGTTTTCCCGCTACTGGCCGGCGTGGAACAAACCTATCTGCTATTTGATATTACCCTCGTGGTGGTGCTGATTTCTCTGCTTGGGCAAGGCGCAAGCCTGCGTTTTGTCGCCCGCAAACTGAAAGTCTCGGTGCCGCGCACCACCGAGCCGAAACAAACCGTGGCCCTGGCCGCCCCTCGAGATCGCTACTTGATGCAGTTTGAAGTGGAAGACGGCGCCAAGGCCGTAGGCAAGAACTTGGGGGAACTGGGCGAAAACGATCGCACTCCGTTGATTTTGTATCGCAACACGCGGGTGCTCAGCCTCAGTGATGATCCCAAAATTGAACCCGGCGACCTGATTGCTTGGCTCGCACCACTATCACACAAATCCGGCCTGTCCGACCTATGCCATAAATTAAGCAGTGATGAGAAACGTTATTACGGCGACTTCAGCGTGCTGGGCAAAACCCCGGTAGCGCAATTGATTGCGGTGTATGGGGTACAAGCCCCTCCACCACTCTGGCAAGGACTGACCGTGGCCGAGATCTTCACCAAACAAGTGGGAAAACAAACCGTAGTGGGTGATACGGTGCGTGTCAGCGGCCTGCGGCTAAGAGCAAGGTCTGTTGAAAACGGCACGGTCGTCATGGCCGGGCTGAAACTTCCCGGATAAGGCCGGCGCAAAGCACATGCAAAGTATGCTGTTATTGAGCCAATGTGCCGGCCTCCAAGCATAAAGCGCTGGGAAGAAGTTCGGGTAGAAGACCACTATAATGACATTGTCGCTTACCGATTTTTCCCCAGCATTGTGTTTACACCCATTCACCCTAACGCCAACCGTGCGGCGCCTTGGCAGTCAATGCCTTCATCCTTGAATTGCCCAACAATGCCTGCCCTGTTGCGCTGTCCGTTCCTGACAGTTAATCCGTTTTCTTAGGGTGATTGCTATGCCAACCTACAAGGCTCCCGTGCGCGATATGCGCTTTTTGATGAACGAAGTGTTCGATTTTGAGCGTCACTACAAGGCTCAGCCCAATGGTGAAGAAGCCACCCCCGATATGGTGGAAGCCATTATCAGTGAAATGGCCAAATTATGTGAAAACACTATTGCGCCCCTTTACCAGAGCGGTGACGAGGAAGGCTGTAAACTGGAAGATGGCGTGGTGACCACCCCGAAGGGTTTCAAAGAAGCCTACGACGAATTCATCGCTGGCGGCTGGCAAGGTCTGAGCCACCCGGTAGAAGTGGGCGGCCAAGGCCTGCCCATGTCTCTGGGCCTGATTAAACAGGAAATGATGGCCACGGCTAACTGGTCCTTTTCCATGTACCCGGGGCTATCTCTGGGTGCCATGAACACTATCCAGATGCACGGTTCCGAAGAACAGAAACAGGATTACCTGGTACCGCTCACCGAAGGCACCTGGGGCGGCACCATGTGCCTAACTGAACCTCAGTGCGGCACCGACCTGGGCCAGGTAAAAACCAAAGCCGACCCGCAGCAAGACGGTTCTTACAAAATCTCCGGTACCAAGATTTTCATTTCCTCCGGTGATCATGACCTAACCGAAAACATTATCCACATCGTGTTGGCCCGCCTACCCGATGCACCGAAAGGTACTAAGGGAATTTCCCTGTTCATCGTACCCAAGTACTTGCCCGGCAAAATCGGTGAACACAACGGCGTAAGCTGTGGTTCCCTGGAAAAGAAAATGGGCATCAAGGCATCCGCCACCTGCGTGATTAATTTTGATGAAGCCACCGGCTTTTTGATCGGCCCGGAACACGGCGGCCTGGAGTGCATGTTCACCTTCATGAACAGCGCCCGTATCGGTACGGCAATGCAAGGTGTGGCCCATGCAGAACGGTCTTATCAAGGGGCACTACCTTACGCCAAAGAGCGCAAGTCCATGCGCGCACTGTCCGGCAAGAAAGAGCCCGATGCCATCGCTGACAGCTTGATTCATCACGGCGACGTACGCCGCATGCTACTCAAGCAAAAGGCTATTGCCGAAGGCGGCCGCGCGATGATTTATTACGCTGCCCAGTACGCAGACAACATGATAGCTGGCATGCTCGAAGACGACATGGAAAAGTACGACCACTGGGATAGCGAGCTGGGTTTCCTTACGCCGATCCTGAAAGGCTTCCTCACTGAAAAAGGCCTGGAAGCGGCCAACGAAGGCATGCAAGTTTTCGGTGGCCACGGTTACATTAAAGAACACGGTATGGAACAGATCGCTCGCGATGCGCGCATCTCAACTCTGTACGAAGGCACCACCGGTATCCAGGCGCTGGACTTACTTGGCCGCAAGGTACTGCTGTCTTCCCGCGGCAAGTGTGTGCGTGAATTCTCCAAAAAACTGGTGGATTTCGGCACCAAGAACCTACGTGATCCCAAGCTGCGCCCGTTCGCCTGGAAGCTGCTGAAAATTGCTGCCGAGTGGAACTACCTAACCACACGCATCATGCTGGTGGCCGCAAAGGATCGCGATATGGTGGCCACTGCCAGCTACGACTTCTTGATGTACAGCGGTTACGCCATGATGGCTTACTTCTGGGCGCTGCAAGCCGGTGTTGCCAGTGACAAGCTGGAAAATGGCGGCAAAGAGCCGGCAGAATTCTACAAAGCCAAATTGGCTACCGCAGAATTCTATTTCGACCGCATGCTGCCCAGCGCCAAGGGCCATGCCGAAGCGGCTCTCAAGCCCACCAAAAGCACCATGCAGTTGAGCGCTGAGCACTTTTCGTTCGATTACGAATAACACCTTGCGTTCAATAATAAGGCGGCCACTTGGCCGCCTTATTATTTTTTATCTATCCGCACCCCAACCAGGCCTGGTTATCCAGGCACCCTCCTTTTATTCATCCCCCATATAGGGTATCCACTCAGTAGCTGCCAACTGCTACATTAGCAACGGTTTGATCGGGGGTTTTACGTTATAAATAATGATCGGGGGAAGGTCATGACCATCTTGAAACCATTGCGGCTCGCTGTTGTGGCTAGCCTTCTGGTCAGCTGCGCCGCACCTCATCAACAACTCGCTCAAACCAACGCTGCTCAGAACGCCTTGTATGCCGAGGTTGTTGATCCTCTGGACCACTGGCCCACACAAACACAATTTGATATAAGCCTCCTTGAGTCGAATTTCTTCACTCACTACCAGCAGGACTACGCCAACGGTGAAGTGTATGACGATTTCCCCAGTCTGACTGAATGCGCCTTGCCGCAGGAACGGGCTTTAGAGATTGCCAGACTCAGCCCCGAGATGATTAATCCACCCAGTAAAAGCGCTACGATTGAAAGCCTTTCCACTGTTGGCTATGAACAGATTAGCATTCGCTCAACTCCAGCCGGATGTCATGCGTTAAGCGCCGTTGAGATGCACACCATCCCGAACATGGTGGTGGAACTGAAACAATTGCCCGATGCCTTCCGGCACCCGGTTTATATTCATGCGGTTTACACCAACCACATCAAGAATCGAATCAATATCAATGGCTCATGGAGAAAAAGCGACCTGGGTAAATCTCGCATTACCGTAAAACGCTACCGTCGCGATAGTGGCCTAAACGATTTCCCTGTTATTAAAACCACTTGGCAAAAAACCGATCGGCTCAAGAAAGGCGATATCGATACCTCCCGGTTTATCGATAAACCCATGTATGTCGCTCACTATGTTGCCTCAACTACCCAAGCCCCGTACCAAGGCATTACTCTGATACGGCAGACTGTTGTCAATAAAACCGGCAATAGCATCAGAATGCGGTGGCAAGAAGAGGACCGCTTCATGAACCGCACCTGGACGCATAACGGTACCGTTCTTACCCAGAGAGATGGTGTTCAGCATGGTGTTTTTATTGTTCCCAGCCATACCGGTGAACAAAGTGTGTACTGTAAAGACATGGGCCAGTCGGTGGATTATTTCAGAATTGAAAATACCTACGATTGCGTTAGCGCCACCGAAAGCAGCTTCGGCGAAGAAGGGGTGTATATGGATCCCTTGTTGAAAATTCGCAATGGCTTTCCCTCTCCAGCCGCCACCATAGCTAAGCCCACAGCGCCGAGCCAACCGGCAAGTACCTTTCCTGCAGCAAACACACCCGCCAGTGTGGTTTCCTCTACTACATCGGAGTGCGCTAAAGCCTACGCTGCCAAAGAAGCCTGTGGCCGTATTCCAGGTGACCCCTTTGGCATCGCAACCAAACTATGCATCAGTACTACCAAGAAAAAATTCGGCGGACTCAACTGTCCGATACCGCTTTAACCTTCCCTGCCCCTTTATTTGACCAATGGCCAACTGGCCGTTGGTCAATCCTCTTCGTTAATCCCCTCGGCATATTCGGTCCCGGCCACCGATTATCTCATATAGGTGATGCGACCACCGCGTGCCGAATCGTACTCTAGTTAGAGTGCAGCATTATTCCATTCAGCCTCGCGGTACATCATCAAACACTGCTTTCTCTGTTTTGTGTTAGCTCAACTGTTTCTGGTTTCGCCCACCCTGGCTGAATGGGACAACTACCCGCCATTTTACTGTGGTGGAAGACGTTTTTTTTCAGCACAAAAAAGCGGCCCCCTTACGGAGGCCGCCTCTTAAAGACTTACCTTGAATCTATCGAGAATTAGGTGTTCTCGAACTGACCCATGGTGTTGTCTTTACCGCCAGCTTTCAGTGCAGCTTCGCCGGAGAAGTACTCTTTATGGTCATCACCGATATTAGAACCGGCCATGTCCTGGTGCTTCACAGTAGCGATGCCCTGACGGATTTCTTTACGCTGAACGCCTGCAACATAAGCCAACATGCCTTCGTCACCGAAGTAGCCTTTAGCCAGGTTATCGGTAGACAGAGCAACAGTGTGGTAAGTCGGCAGAGTAATCAGGTGGTGGAAGATACCTGCTTCACGGGACGCATCACGCTGGAAGTTCTTGGTCCACTCGTCAGCCAGCTGAGCAAGCTCAGTGCTGTCGTAATCAGCGCTCATCAGACGGTCGCGATCGTAAGCGGACACGTCTTTACCTTCTTTCTCCCAAGCATCAAATACCTGCTGACGGAAGTTCAGGGTCCAGTTGAAGGACGGGCTGTTGTTGTAAACCAGCTTGGCGTCCGGCACCACTTCGCGGATGCGGTTAACCATTTCTGCAATCTGGCCAACGTGAGGCTTCTCAGTCTCAATCCACAACAGGTCAGCGCCGTTCTGCAGGCTGGTGATACAGTCCAGAACAACACGGTCGATACCTGAGCCGGCTTTAAACTGGAACAGGCCAGAAGCCAAACGCTTCGGCTTGAGCAGCTTGCCGTTGGACTTGATCACAACGTCGCCGTTGTTGATGTCGGCAGCGGATTCGATCACGTCACCGTCCAAGAAGGCGTTGTACTGGTCACCCAAGTCGCCCGGCTCGTTGGTTACTGCGATTTGCTTGGTCAGGCCAGCACCTAGGGAGTCAGTACGGGCAACGATTACACCGTCGTCGATACCCAGCTCCAGGAACGCGTAACGTACAGCGTTGATCTTGGCCAGGAAGTCGGCGTGAGGAACGGTTACTTTACCGTCTTGGTGGCCACACTGCTTCTCATCAGACACCTGGTTTTCGATCTGGATACAGCAAGCACCGGCTTCGATCAGTTGCTTGGCCATCAGGTAGGTGGCTTCCGGGTTACCGAAACCAGCATCGATGTCGGCAATGATCGGAACAACGTGAGTTTCGAAGTTGTCGATCTGATCGATGATTTCTTTCTGCTTGGCTTCGTCGCCAGCTTCTTTGGCATCGTCCAGCGCACGGAACAGGTGATTCAGTTCCCAAGCGTCAGCCTGCTTCAAGAAGGTGTACAGTTCACGGATCAGGTCAGCGACGACAGTCTTCTCGTGCATGGATTGGTCAGGCAGCGGACCAAACTCAGAACGCAGTGCAGCAACCATCCAGCCAGACAAGTACAGGTAACGACCTTTAGTGCTACCGAAGTGCTTTTTGATGGAGATCATTTTTTGCTGACCAACAAAACCGTGCCAGCAACCCAGGGACTGGGTGTACTTGGAAGTGTCAGCGTCATAGGCCGCCATGTCTTCACGCATGATCTTGGCGTTGTACTTGGCGATGTCCAGATGCGTGTTGAAACGGTTTTGCAGACGCATGCGAACCGCAGATTCCGGGTTGATATCTTTCCAGGTGCTTTGCGCACCAACCACGGAGCCGAGTGCTTCGATGTCTTTGGTGTATGACATGGTGAACCTCTGAATATGAAATTAGTTTATCGATGCCGGAGAGTGAAAACCCTGTTCATGACATTCCATGCCGATCTACCGATGTCGCGCATTCTAGTGCCCCACAACACATAAACATAATCAATATGATCTATATTCGGTATTCACAGCATGAATGCCTTGATAATGCTGTCTTTTCAACGCTAGTGACTGGCCTTTTACCTAAGACTTAAGCACTAGTATAATCTGGCCATCATCCCCTCCCACCAAGACAGCTTAGCGCAACGCCCACTCTTTGCGTGCCCACACACAGGCACACAGAGAATGACCCGCCCTCCTCTTTGTTACTATGATTTACTCTTGCGCAGCTGGCATGGAGAGTGCATAACCTGTTAAAGGTAGACAGCGTGTGTCTAGGGAGAAAATTATTACCAAGGAGAATATATGAAAGCGCTTAGCCCAGTGGATCAACTGTTCCTGTGGCTGGAAAAACGACAGCAACCCATGCACGTAGGCGGTTTGCAGCTGTTTTCCTTCCCGGAAGGTGCCGGCCCCAAGTATGTGAGTGAGCTGGCCCAGCAAATGCGGGATTACTGCCACCCGGTGGCGCCATTCAACCAGCGCCTGACCCGTCGACTCGGCCAGTATTACTGGACTAGAGACAAACAGTTCGATATCGACCACCACTTCCGCCACGAAGCACTCCCCAAACCCGGTCGCATTCGCGAACTGCTTTCTTTGGTCTCCGCCGAACATTCCAACCTGCTGGACCGGGAGCGCCCCATGTGGGAAGCCCATTTGATCGAAGGGATCCGCGGTCGCCAGTTCGCTCTCTATTATAAGATCCACCATTCGGTGATGGATGGCATATCCGCCATGCGTATCGCCTCCAAAACGCTTTCCACTGACCCCAGTGAACGTGAAATGGCTCCGGCTTGGGCGTTCAACACCAAAAAACGCTCCCGCTCACTGCCCAGCAACCCGGTTGACATGGCCTCCAGCATGGCGCGCCTAACCGCGAGCATAAGCAAACAAGCTGCCACAGTGCCCGGTCTCGCGCGGGAGGTTTACAAAGTCACCCAAAAAGCCAAAAAAGATGAAAACTATGTGTCTATTTTTCAGGCTCCCGACACGATTCTGAATAATACCATCACCGGTTCACGCCGCTTTGCCGCCCAGAGCTTTCCATTACCGCGCCTGAAAGTTATCGCCAAGGCCTATAACTGCACCATTAACACCGTGGTGCTCTCCATGTGTGGCCACGCTCTGCGCGAATACTTGATTAGCCAACACGCGCTGCCCGATGAGCCACTGATTGCCATGGTGCCCATGAGCCTGCGGCAGGACGACAGCACTGGCGGCAACCAGATCGGTATGATCTTGGCTAACCTGGGCACCCACATCTGTGATCCAGCTAATCGCCTGCGCGTCATCCACGATTCCGTCGAGGAAGCCAAATCCCGCTTCTCGCAGATGAGCCCGGAAGAAATTCTCAATTTCACCGCCCTCACCATGGCTCCCACCGGCTTGAACTTACTGACCGGCCTAGCGCCAAAATGGCGGGCCTTCAACGTGGTGATTTCCAACATACCCGGGCCGAAAGAGCCGCTGTACTGGAATGGTGCACAGCTGCAAGGAGTGTATCCAGTATCCATTGCCTTGGATCGCATCGCCCTAAATATCACCCTCACCAGTTATGTAGACCAGATGGAATTTGGGCTTATCGCCTGCCGCCGTACTCTGCCTTCCATGCAGCGACTACTGGATTACCTGGAACAGTCCATCCGCGAATTGGAAATCGGTGCAGGAATTAAATAGTCACACCAGGCTGTTGATTCCTGACCGGTCCGACGTTTGGCATCCGGCGAACAATTATGGCAACTGAACTAAACCGCATCAGGCGAGGCGGTCTCAACTGCTGGCAGTTACACCATCGCGGCCAGACGCTGGTAATCGCCGAACAAGGTGCCCAAGTGCTCGAATACCGGCGCGATGGCGAGCCTCCCATTCTGTGGCTCAGTGAACAGGCGGCCTACGAAGTTGGCCAAGGCGTGCGCGGCGGCGTGCCGATCTGCTGGCCTTGGTTCGGCGCACTGGAGCGCAACCCTGACAGTGTTCAGCGGCAATATCAGCTCCACGAGCCGCCCGCCCACGGCCTGGTTCGCCAGCAACCCTGGCGGCTCGACGAAGAGCACATGGACAAAGAACAAGTGCAACTGATTTTCCAACTGGCAGAGCATGGCGACCACCAGCATTTTCCCCCGGTCACGCCCACACTCACTGTCACCCTCAGCAACACCCTAACGTTAAGCCTGAGCAACCATAATCACGGCAACCGTTCGGTCACTCTCAGCCAAGCCCTGCACACCTATCTGGCCGTGGCCGACAGCCGGCAGATTACCGTGCACGGGCTCGCCCATACTCCCTACGTGGATGCACTGGACGACTGGCAGACACGCCAAGACGATCAGCCACTGCAATTGCATCAGGAAACCGACCGACTTTACCTGCAACTGCCTTCGCAGCTACACGTGGAAGATCCCCTCTGGCAACGACAAATTCAGCTGACTTGTCGAGGCAGCCACTCCGCCGTTATCTGGAATCCGTGGATCAAAAAAAGTCAGTTGCTCAGTCAATTTGCCCCCGACGCATGGCAGCGAATGCTGTGCATCGAAACCGCTCGAGTATTGGATGATGTGCTCACTTTGGCTCCAGGGGAGTCCCACGAAATGGCCGTTGAGATTAGAGACAATGGTTCATTCCAGCCTTAAAAACAGGCAAAAAAAAGGGGTGGTGCAATCAAAAAAAGGGGAGTAGAGTCAGAAGTGGCTGCGAATTATGGCCGTGGATTGTTTTGGTAGTTGTCTTCCCTGCGTGAAGCTGAAGTTGTCTCCGAACACCGCTCAACATGGTTTGCAAGCAACACCCTAAGTAATAGTTTTTGAGGTATATATTCACATGGCTACAGGTACTGTGAAGTGGTTTAACGAGTCCAAGGGTTTTGGCTTCATTTCCCAGGACGATGGTGGTGCGGACGTGTTCGTTCATTTCAGTGCAATTACCGGCTCAGGCTTCAAAACCCTGGCTGAGGGTCAGAAGGTTTCCTTCGAGATCCAGCAGGGCCCAAAAGGTCCACAGGCTGCTAACGTGGTTGCTGAATAAGCAACCACGTTAGTAGAAAAAACCCGCTTCGGCGGGTTTTTTTATGTCTGGTGAAACGTTGAAAGTACAACGTTTAAAAACGCGCAACAAGTGCTCGCGTGTTGAAAGACCATGCCCGCGTACTCTGATTCATCACCGGCACACCATCACCAACCCTCCCGCGTTTGAACTTTACACTCTGCACGATTAACTCAGCGCTCAGGGCTGATAACATGGTTGGTCTAGGAGATTTTTTCGCTGACGCCAGTCGGGCATACGGGCGTCCATCAGGGCGTGAAAACCGGGGCCGTGGTTCATGTGTATGAGATGGCAAAGTTCATGCATGACCACATAATCCAGCGCCTTGGGAGGATAGTGCAGCAGCGCCAAGTTAAGATTGATGTAGCCACGGGCAGACAGAGACCCCCAACGGGTACGCATGCTTTTCACCCGTAATACCGGGCGTGAGAATCCTTCAGCAGCAAACCAGTCGAACTGGCGCTCAATACTGTCTTCGAAAGCCGCTCGCGCCTGTTTGCGTAACCAGTTTTGCACCGCCGTTTTCACACTGCTTTCCTGATCCGAATCGCTCACTCGTACGGTGAGATAGCCGCCACTGACGAAAACCCGGGTAGCCCCTTCGCTCACATCCAGGCTGAGAGTTTTCCCCCGCAGGACAAACGCAGCACCGTCGTGCCAACGCTGTCGGGGCCGCTGTGCTTGCCGTTCTTGCTGCGCGGCAATCCATTGACTACGGCTTGCCACAAAAGCCTGCACCATCCGTAGAGGTGTCTGTTGAGGCGCGCGCACTTGAACACGCCCATCTTCCAGAACACGAAGCTCCAGGCTGCGGCGCTTGCTGCGGATCAGTTCGTAATCAGTCATTACAAAGGCAGGCTAAAAAGTTAACCGTTGAAAGAAAATGCCGCGAGCGCAGATTTTTTCTGGCTCGCCGTGGCTGCGAAATCGTTGTGGGGGACACACAGGTAATAACATTCTCGACTGGCAAAATATCATCCGTGTTTTAATTTTGCACTTTCAACGGCTTTTGCGCATTTCCTGATCCAGTTGTTGGCTGACCGCATCCGCCGGTGTGGCATAGGGTGCCAGCCATTGATACAGCACCGGGATAATGAACAAGGTCAGCACGGTGGCAAACAATAACCCCCCGAGTATCACTACGCCGATGGTAAAACGACTTTCCGCACCAGCGCCGGTGGCCAGCACCAACGGCACAGCACCGAAGATAGTGGAGACCCCTGTCATCAATACTGGCCGAAAACGCACGATAGCACCTTCGTAGATAGCGTCTTTAACGCTGCGCCCCTGATCACGAAGCTGGTTGGCGAATTCCACAATTAGGATGCCATTTTTCGCCATCAGCCCGAGTAACATGATCATGCCAATCTGACTGTAAATGTTCAGGCTGTCACCGGTAATACTGATCGCAATTACCGCACCTGCTAACGCCAGTGGCACCGTGAGCATGATAATTAACGGATGAATCCAACTTTCAAACTGGGCGGCCAGCACTAAAAACACGATCACCAACGCCAATGTAAAAGTCACCAAAATCGCTGACGCCGATTCCTTCAGTTCCTCGGCCATGCCCTTGTAGCCAATACGCGCTTGCAGCGGTAACCGCTCCTTCGCTTTCGCTTCCACATAGCGCATGGCGGTGGCGAGGTCATAGCCATCGGCCAGATTGGCAGACAAAGTGATAGCCGGTAACCGGTCCACCCTGCGCAGCTCTGGTGCATCACCAGTGGTCGTCAGATTTACCACACTGGAGAATGGTACCAACCCACCATTGTCACTGCGCAGATAGATCGGCAGCACGTCCTCGGGAACTTCACTGGCGCTCTTTTCCGCTTCCAGTAGCACATCGTATTCCCTCCCCCGGTCCACATAGGTGGATACGGTGAGGGTGGCAAACATGGCCTGCAGGGTAGTGCCCACATCGGTGGCTGTGATCCCCAAATCTGCCGCCCGTTCACGATTCAAATTCACATCCAGCTGCGGCTGGGTCTGCTCAAAATCAGTATCGATGCTGATCAAGTTGGGGTTTTCGCGCAGGGCCGCCATCAGAGTCTCGCTCCAAGCCAGCACCTGCTCATAGTCCGGCCCGGCCACCACCACTTCCAAAGCCTGGTCGAAGGCACTTTGCCCCAACCCCGGCGGATTGACCGCAAAGGCACGCAAGCCGGTGACTTGGGACAGTTGGCCGCGTAACTCGCTAACAATTTCCTGCTGAGTGCGTTCACGCTCTTGCCAATCTTTTAGCCGCACAATGGTAAACGCCCGCTCCGGCACACCACGAAAACCGATAATTGCCAGCACCCGCTCTGCCTCCCCCTTTTCCACCAGAGGGATCAGAATTTTTTCCAGTGCCCGAGTATGGTGCGCACCGTATTCCACGGTGGAGCCCTGCGGTGAGGTAGCAGGAATAATAAACACGCCGCGATCTTCCGTAGGCGCCAGCGCTTGGGGGAGCTGCCGAAATAATAACGCTGCCACCAAACACAGCAGCACACACCCTAGCGCCAACGGCCAAGGGCTTTTCAACGTTCGTTGCAGAGCATTGGCGTAGGCTTGGTTTAACCGGGTAAGCCCGCGTTGAAGAACGTTGCTCTGGCCCTGCCTTTCTTTATGACTGTGGCGGTGCAGCCAGCGTGAACACAACATCGGAGCCAAGCTCAGCGCCACGATGCTGGAAATAATCACCGCCGAGGCCAGTGTAAAACCAAACTCACTAAACAGCCGGCCCACATCGCCTCCCATAAAGGAGATGGGCACAAACACCGCTACTAATGTCAGCGTCGTGGCCACCACAGCAAACGCAACCTGACGGGCACCGAGATACGCTGCCACCAGCCGTGACTCACCTTCGTCGATACGACGCTGAATGTTTTCCAGCATCACAATGGCATCGTCCACCACCAGGCCAATGGCCAGTATCAACGCCAGCAAAGTCAGTACGTTGATGGAAAAATCCATCACCCCGAACCCGATAAAGGCACCAATTACAGACACTGGAATAGTCACCGCCGGAATCAAGGTAGCCCGCAGGTTACCCAGGAAGGCAAAAATCACCGCTATCACCAGTACCACGGAAATGCCCAGGGTAATCAGCACTTCACGAATAGAGGCCCGAATAAACAAGGACTCATCAGAATTGATGTCTAGCTGGATATCCGCCGGCAGGTTGTCACGCACGGCCACAATTTCTTCGCGCACCCGGTCTGATACTGCTACCGTGTTGGCTTTAGACTGACGCACCACACCTAGCCCAATAGCCGTTTGGCCATTAGCACGGAGCACCGAATCATCGTTTTCCACGCCCAGCGCCACCCGCGCCACATCCCCTAAGCGCAACAAATAATCCCCCTGACGGCTAACCACCAGGTTTTCAAAAGCCTGCACCGTGGCCAGACGATTATCTGCGCGAATGGTAAAAGCCCGGGATTCCGATTCCAGCTTACCCGCCGGCAGCTCCACATTATTGTTACGCAGAGCCTGCTCGATATCGGTGACGGTAACCTGATTGGCCGCCATACTCTGGCGATCCAGCCACACCCGCATGGCATAACGGCGCTCACCGCCGATAATCACTTCCGACACACCATCGAGCATCGCAAAGCGGTCCACCAATGATCGTTCGGCAAAGTCCGTGAGTTCCTGGGGAGCTAGGCTACTGCTGGTCAACGTAACCCAGATAATGGGCCGAGCATCTGCATCGGCCTTGGCGATAACCGGGGATTCAGCTTCTTCAGGTAAACGGTTTAGCACCCGAGACACCGCATCACGCACGTCATTGGCGGCGATATCCACATCCCGCTCAAGGGTAAATTCTACCGTTGTGCGGGCGGAACCCAGCCGACTACGCGACTCAATCTTACGCACCCCTTCCACTCCGGAAATCGCGCCTTCAATAACCTGAATAATCTGGGTATCGATGACTTCCGGCGCGGCACCAGCGTAATCCACACTGACCGACACTTCCGGCGGGTCGATATCCGGATATTCCCGGATTGGCAATTTTAGCAAGGCGCTAACGCCAAACACCACGATCAGCAGGCTGATAACGGTGGCAAAGACCGGTCGTTTAATAGAAACATCCGACAGGATCATGCCGCCGCCTCATTAACAGCCGAATCATTCGGTTGCGGCTCCCCAAAGGGAGCATCGTCTGCTGGCTCCGAGTTCAGCAACACCCGCTGGCCGGGCAGCAATGCCTCCGGATCATCAATCACCTTTACCGGCTGACCGCTGCCGAGCCGGGAGTGGCCATTGACGACTACGTCCGGTTTATCCGTTAGGCCACTGGTGACTTCCACCCAGCCATCACGGCGCCCGCCCAAGGTAACCGGATGACGCCGCGCCCGGTTATCCTTGCTCACGGTGAACACATAGCTCTGCGCGCCCTGGGTGATAACTGCCTGCTCCGGCACCAGCAAGGCATCGCGTTGCGCTAATTGCACAGACACTCGCAAAAACTGCCCAGGCAATAACTGGCCCTGAGGATTATTCAATCGCGCACGCACAGTGAGGCTACGGCTGCTACTGTTCACTCGCGAATCCAGATGGGTAATGCTCCCTTCAAAGGTCTGATTTTCAAACGCTGAATTGCGGGTCTGCACCGGCAAACCAATAGCCAACTTAGCCAAGTAGCGTTCTGGTATCTGGAAATCCACTTCCAAATGCCCCACATTATCCAGCGTCGTGATCGGATCACCGGTCTGCAGATAAGCGCCAGGGTCCACCTGTCGAAGACCCAACACGCCGGCAAATGGGGCGCGGATGGTATGGTCACTGAAATTGGCGCGGGCGACATCCCGGCTGGCTTGAGCGGCTTCCAAAGTAGTGCGGAACGTATCTACCTCGGACTGGGAAATGGCGCGCCGATCCACCAATTGCTGGCCACGACGGTAGTCGTCCTTGGCACGCTGGTACTCCGCTTCAGCGCGAGCGAGTTCAGCGCGGGCGTTGCGGTCATCCAAGGTCACCAGCAATTGCCCGCGCGTGACTTGCTGACCCTGCTGGAAGTGGATTTCCGCTACCCGCCCTGGTACTTCTGCCAACAGCACAACGGCCTGAGCAGCACGAGCGGTGCCCACAGCTTCTACCCGGTCATAGAGAGGACGCTCGATACTCGGCGCTAAGTTCACCGCCGTCGGCGGGCGCGAGCCCATGGGCTCCTGTTCCGTGGGCCAAAACCACCACACAGCAACCCCCACCAGTACTAACAGCACCAGCCCCGCGATAATCCGCGCCATGCCACTCTCCATTATTTTGATTCAAACCGAGACTGATTGAAGCACATCAGTGTAACGTTAAATTATGCAAGCAATGTGTAGCACGCCTTAAAGGACCGCTGAAAACCCCTTGCATGCTGCGTCTTTCAGGCTGGGGGACAATCTGCACCCACACGAGGCAAAGAAAGCACGATTTTCAAGATGTTCCCTACGAAGGAGCTAAATACGACCATGCATCCATCCATAGAAAACGACGCTTTACGATAAAAAAGAAAAGCCCACCAAAATGGCGGGCTTTGTATCTTAGCGCTTGGCCTATTGCGTCTAGCTAAACCATTTCGGCACGCATCTTTTTCTTGTCGAGTTTACCTACGGATGTTCTTGGTAACTCATCAACGAAGATCACTCGATCGGGAATCCCGTAACGGCTGATCACACCCTTCTCGGCATAATCAGCAACCAGTGCCTTGATGCTGTCTTCATCGACGTCACCATTTTTTACCACCAGCGCCACCGGGCGCTCGCCCCATTTTTCATCGGGCACGCCAACCACCGCGCACTCGCCTGCGCCGGGATGCTGTAGTACTAGGCTTTCTAGGTCGATGGAAGACACCCATTCACCGCCCGTCTTGATCACATCCTTGATACGGTCGACGATTTTCAACCAACCGTCATCGGACATCACCGCTACGTCACCGGTATGCAACCAACCACCGTGCCACAACTCTTCAGATTTTGCCGGATCTTTCAGGTAACCCTGAGTCAGCCACGGGGCGCGCACGACCACTTCACCCTGGCTCTCACCATCGTGGGGCACGTCATTCATTTCTCCATCGACAATACGCAACTGCACCATGGCTACCGGGCGGCCTGTGCGGGTGCGGTAATCCACCTGGGTCTCCAGGTCCGCCTTTTCCAGTTCCGGGGTCAACAGAGCCAGGGTCAACAGCGGGCAAGTTTCGCTCATACCGTAACCGGTGTAGATATCGATGCCGCGTTTAAGCGCTTTCGTGGCCATCGCCTTGGGCAAGGCGGAACCACCAATAATGACTTTCCAGCCGCTCAGATCGACGCTCTCGGCCGCTTCCGACTGCAATAACATTTGGATGATCGTGGGCACACAGTGTGAAAAAGTGACTTTGTGGGTAGCCAGCAGCCGGAGCAAAGTGGCCGGCTCATAGCGACCCGGATAGACCTGCTTTACACCCATCAAGGTCGCCATGTACGGAATGCCCCATGCATGCACATGGAACATGGGCGTGATCGGCATATAGACGTCATTTTCATTGAAGCGCCCTTGCCCGACACCGGCAATAGTATTGCGAGCAGCAAAAGTATGCAGCACCAGCTGACGGTGGGAGAAATACACTCCCTTGGGCAGACCCGTGGTGCCGGTAGTGTAAAAAGTGGTGGCGCGGGTGTTTTCGTCCAGCTCAGGGAAATCGTACTGAGCCGGCGCCTTGGCCAGCAGCTCTTCGTATTCACCCGCTAACGGCAGGCTGTCACTCCCTTTCACCCCACTGTCGTCGAGTAGGATGTAGGTTTTCACCGTTTCGATACGGTCTTTAATCTCTTCCAGGGTCGACAGAAATTCACTGTTAACCAGGATCGCATCATCTTCGGCGTGGTTGATGGTGTAAAGAATCTGCTCCGGGCTTAGGCGTACATTCACTGTATGCAGCACGGCACCCATCATCGGGATGGCAAAAAATGCTTCTAGATAACGGTTAGTATCCCACTCCATCACCGCCACCGTATCGCCGGGCTTGACGCCTTGGGCTGCCAACACACCCGCCAAACGGTGTATTCGCTCATTTAATTCACGATAGGTTAAAGTGCGATCACCATAAGTAATGGTCTGATCCGGGGACTTGAGTACTCCGGCTGCGAGAATATGGTTGATGACTAAGGATGACTCCACCGCAGAGTCGCTGCGAGTGATGTTCACTTGACTACTCATAACTTGCTCCGTTCCCTTGTTATTCTGCCGTTCACGGGAAGGCCCCCCCTACCCGTTAGTATGACTGACGCTCAGTACTGCCATAAATCCGAACTTGGGCCATCCGCCGCCAGGCCGCTAGGTTACCAAATCCCACCCAGGTAGACACCCCGCCGAACGCTCACTTCAAGGAATCACTTCCAATGATTATGTTCTGCAAGTAGTAATGTACCCAGGGATAAACGCAATCATCCTTTTAAAGGATGCGTCAGGTCCTTTGGATCCAGCAGCTGCTCTAATTTCTGCCTAGATAGACCAGACTGTTCTTCGGCTACCTCCAGTACCGGCCTGCCGCTAGCAAACGCTTCTTTAGCAATTTTCGCTGCTTTTTCATAACCAATCACAGGGTTCAGGGCCGTGACTAAAATAGGGTTCTTACCCACCCCTTCAGCCAATCGAGCTTCATTGAAAGTCATCCCTTTAATCGCTCGCTCAGCCAGATTAGTGCAGCTATTGCCTAACCACTCTGTCATATCCAACAAGTTACTGGCCACCAGCGGTAACATCACATTGAGCTGGAAATTGCCGCTCTGGGCGGCAATAGCATTGGCCTGATCCAAACCCATAACCTGAGTTGCCACCATAGTGGCAGACTCACAAATAACCGGGTTCACTTTGCCAGGCATAATCGACGAACCCGGCTGAGTAGCCGGTAATTGAATCTCACCAAGCCCATGAGTAGGCCCGGAATTCATCCAGCGCAAATCGTTACTGATCTTCATCAACACCACAGCAATACCACGCAGCGCTGCCGATAATGCCAACGGACCATCCAGCGCGCTCTGCGCTACAAAGGGGTGCGGTAAGGCCCGAAATGCCAGGCCAGTTTCATCTGCTAGCTTTCTGGCAAAGGTCTCACCGAACGCTGGGTGCGCGTTGATGCCACTCCCCACGGCCGTCCCCCCTTGGGGTACGGCCAACAAGGCGTCGCGCGCACCGGCCACACGCCCGCAAGCATCCTGCAACTGCATCGCCCAGGTTTGCAGTTCCTGCTCGACCGTCACTGGCATAGCATCCATAAGGTGGGTGCGCCCGGTTTTCACCGTCTCCCGATGCTCCCGAGCGCGCAGTCCCAGCTCGACGATCAGCTGCTCCAGCGCAGGAATCAGGTGTTCGGTCACGGCTAACGCCGCAGACACATGGATGGCGGTGGGAATAGTGTCGTTACTGCTCTGTCCCAAATTCACATCATCATTGGGATGAATCGAAGCCCCCGCTTCTTCGCACAGATGAGCAATCACCTCATTAACGTTCATATTGGTGCTAGTGCCGGAACCCGTTTGAAAGATATCAACAGGAAACTGATCGCCATGGTGACCCGCCAACAAGTCATTACAGGCCCCAACAATGGCCACTGCTTTATTGGAAGGCAATTCTCCCAGCTCCCGGTTTGCTTCAGCCGCACAACGCTTAATGTGCACCACCGCCTGAATAAACCGTGGCGGAAGCGTGCGGCCGCTAATAGGAAAGTTATCCACCGCCCGCTGTGTCTGTGCCCCCCAGCGAGCTCTACTTGGAACCGCTATCTCTCCCAAGGAGTCCGTTTCGATGCGAGTATCAGAGTGATCCGTGGACATGGTCTGCCTCCTGCCAACATTAAAAACTCGTTCGGTCTTATGATGGCACGGCAACAAGCCAGATTCATTAGAAGTGCAATCAACACATATACCGTTTTGGCAACCCGCTGAAAGCTTATTCCGCCTGCATGGAAAGCAGGCTCTGCGCAATATCCTCGGCTAACAACTTCAACTCTTCCTGATCACCGGATCGTTGGGCAAATGCACGTAACCCCATCACTTCACACTGCAGTCTTCGTGCTAAACGATCCGGCTGATGAGCAGAAAGATCCGGATCTCGAATTTGCCCTGCTTCATGTGCCTCAGTAAAAGCTTGCCGAAAAATACGTTCCATATCGGCCAACCGCGTTTCAATTTTTCTCTGCAGTGCAGGCGTTTCATCTCCGGTTTCCAATAAACCTTTTACTAGCATACATGCCCGAGAAGGCGGGTTTATGTCGCGCAGATTACCTAGTTCATGTACATAATCTGCCAAGCCCTCAAGAGGAGTGCCCTTTTCTTTCAATTTTTCGAGAAAACCTCTGCCTATAGTTCCGGCATACAGATCCAACGCCTGGCTGTAGAGCGACTCTTTATTGCCAAAAGCGGCATAAATACTACCCGGGCGCATATTCAGCGTGTGCTCAATATCTTTGAGCGTGGTGCCATGAAACCCTTTCTGCCAGAACAGAGTCATGGCCTTTTCCAGGCAATCTTGTCGATCATACGCCACTACTCTGGGCATAGATGCTCCCCCTTCACACAGATAATAAAAGAGTCTAACAATAGCTGAGTGATCACTCAAAATACTATTGCAGGTCATGATCACTATGTTAGGGTGGCACCGTTATTGAGTGGTTGCTCAAATATAAAACCGCTCAATTAACCGATACAAAGGAGCAATTATGACCGATTTCACTCTTCACACCGATGAAACAGCCCCCGAAGCTAGCTTGGCCTTACTGAAAGAATCGCAAAAAAGCTTTGGTATGATTCCCAATCTGCATGCGGTAATGGCGGAAGCGCCAGGATTGTTAGAGGGGTATCAGAAACTGCACGCTCTTTTTCTAGAAACGAGCTTTACTGACGAAGAAGTGACGGTGGTATGGCAAACTATCAATGTAGAACACGCCTGCCATTACTGCGTCCCAGCCCATACCGGCATTGCCAAATCCATGGACGTTGACGATAGCATTACCAATGCATTGCGCGACAAAACACCGTTGCCCACCGACAAACTCGAAGCCTTGCGCGATTTCACTTTATCGGTGGTCCGTGATCGCGGTGAGGTGGATGAAAAAACGGTGCAGGCTTTCTTGGACGCAGGCTATGAAAAACGGCATATCCTGGAAATCATTCTCGGCGTGTCTCAGAAGGTGATGAGCAATTACACTAACCACCTGGCCAACACTCCAGTTGATAAGCCGTTCAAAAAATTTGAATGGCATGCCGATAGTACGCCATCATCTTAATGCAACGCCTTTACCTGCTTCACCCTTGACCGTGGGGCAGGTAAAGATTTCCCCTCGCTACTCGCGTCCCTCTCATGGCAATAAGCCTAACAAGCCCATAGTTACTCCCAAGAAAAAGCGTCGCTATGGTTAGCGGGTAACGTTGCTTGATTATTTCCCGATACAAAATGATGAAAAAATACGACCTAAAAGATCATCCGCCGTAAATACTCCGGTGATCTCTTCTAGTGCCTTCTGAGCAGCACGAAGGTCTTCAGCTAACAATTCTCCAGCAGCCTGACCATGCAGTTGTTGCTCACCACTTTCCAATGCCATCAGCGCTTTCTCAAGAGCGGTAATATGGCGACGACGGGCAGAAAAACGGCTTTGGCCTTCCCCCTGATAACCCGCAACCTGCTTCAAATGGCCGCGCAACGCATCCAAGCCCTCGCCATTGGCCGCGGAAATCACAAAAGCCCCATCAGCACGCGGACCCGTTGATAATCCTGACAAATCGGCTTTATTGAGCACTACGGTTACCGGTAAGTCCAAATTTTCCAATTGCTGTTGGCTTTGCGGCAACAGATCGTGGAGATTGTGAATATCGTCTAGCGGATCACGGGAATCCACCATGACCAACAAACGATCAGCCTTACGCATTTCAGCGTAAGCGCGGCGGATACCCTCCTGTTCCACCACATCGGCACTGTCGCGTAGCCCAGCGGTATCAATCAGGTTCAAGGGCATACCATCCAACTGAATGGACTCACGCAGTACATCCCGAGTGGTGCCGGCAATATCAGTGACGATAGCCGCATCAAAACCGGCCAGAGCATTCATCAATGATGATTTTCCCGCGTTCGGTTTACCAGCAATCACCAAGGTCATACCTTCGCGTACCAACCGTCCTTGATTGGCTTCACCGAGCACCCGCAGGCACTGCTTGCGTACCGCCCTAAGATCACTAGCGACCTTACCATCAGACAGGAAGTCAATTTCTTCTTCCGGGAAATCGATGGCGGCCTCCACATAGATGCGCAGGCCAATCAGTGCTTCCACCAGTTGATTTACTTCAGCAGAAAAAACCCCTTGTAAAGAATGTAGCGCCGCCCTCGCGGAGGCAGCCGTGCCCGCATCAATCAAATCGGCGATAGCTTCCGCCTGGGTTAGATCCATCTTGTCGTTAAGGAAAGCCCGCTGGGAAAATTCACCGGCACGGGCCTGCCGAGCCCCCGCCTCAATACATGTGGCCACCAACATGTCTAAAATTACCGGGCCACCGTGCCCCTGCAACTCGACCACATCTTCCCCGGTAAAAGAGTGAGGGGCGGGAAAGCTGATCACCAAACCTTCATCCAGAACGTCACCATCCTGATTGCGAAAGCGACAAAAATGCGCCAACCGTGGGGAAAGTAACCGCTCACCAACAATGAATGACGCTATGCTTAGCGCCTGCGGGCCGGAAAGGCGTACCACACCGACACCGCCCCGCCCGGGAGCAGTAGCAATGGCAACAATGGTATCTGGAGACGAAGTGAGCATAGGCTGATTATAGAAAGCACTCGACGTTTGATGCTAGACGTGGCCAGAAAAGAGTAAAGCCGGTCGTGAGACCGGCTTTACTCTTTTCTGCAGCCAACGTCCTACGACGTGCGTCAGGCACTATTCTCAATATTACGGGTAATAATCCACTGCTGAGCAATAGACAAGATGTTGTTGGTTAGCCAATACAGTACCAACCCAGCCGGGAACCAGAGCATGAACACCGCAAAAATCATTGGCATCCACTTCATCACCTGCGCTTGAGTCGGGTCTGCCGGCGTCGGGTTTAGGCGGGTTTGCAAGAACATGGAGGCGCCCATCAGGATTGGCAGTACGAAGTACGGATCCATCACAGACAGGTCATTAATCCACAAGAAGAACGGCGCCTGACGCAGCTCCACCGATTCCAGCAGCACATAATATAGGGCGATAAACACGGGCATTTGCACAAGCATTGGCAAACAGCCGCCCAGCGGGTTGATCTTTTCCCGCTTGAACAGATTCATGGTTTCCATCTGCTGCTTTTGTTTATCGTTCTTATTCTGCTCCTTGATGCGCTGCATTTCCGGCGCAACCTTGCGCATTTTGGCCATGGAGCGATAGCTGGTGGCGCTGAGCTTAAAGAAGATAGCCTTGATGATTAAGGTCAACAAGATGATCGCCACACCCCAGTTACCCACACCGCCACCGATATCGATATCCATACCGAATACGGACACTTCTCCGCTTTGCAAGAACACCAACAAGGCAAAGATAGGCTGGGAGATAAACCACAACCAGCCATAGTCCACAGTCATGTTCAGCCCAGGACTGATGGCTTCCAGGTTATCTTGCTGCTTGGGCCCAGCATAGAACTCGGAGTACAACACCGATTCTTCACCCGGCTGTATGGTGGTATTAGGCGACACAAACCGCAGCAGGTACTGATCGCGAGACTTCAGGTAAACGCTGGAGTAATGGTTCTTTTGTTTGGCGTCAGGTATCCAGGCAGATACAAAGTAATGCTGCACCATGGCCAGCCAGCCGCCTTCCACGGTCTGGTCTAGCTTGACGTCGTCTTCGCTCATGTCGTCAAACGTGAGCTTGTTATACGGCTTGTCAGCACTCCAGTACGCCGCTCCAAGGTAGGTAGGCATGGGGGCAAACCCCGCTTTGGAGAGACCCGGGTCATCACGCCCATCGCGCTTGATCTGTCCGTACAAGGCGCCGGTCCAAGGGGTGCTGCCGTTATTGCGCACGATGTGGCTAACACGAATCAGATAGCTGCCTTTCTCGAAAGTATAACGTTTGATGATTTCTGCGCCGCTGTCCTGAGTAAGTGTCAGGTCAACGTTAAGTTCGTTATCCCCTTCAGCAAGTCGATAGCTTTGCTGGGCGCTATTCCAGTGCGGGCGGCCTTTGCTGGAGTCGGTGCCATTCTTGCCTACTAGCCCGCTCTGAGCCACATAAGTGCCATTGCTATTCTGATCCATCAACACAAAAGGTTGATCAGGGGTATCTACATGCTTGGGATAATCGGGCAATGCCAGGCGAACGATATCGCCCCCCACAGGATTGATTTCCACACGAAGAACATCCGTATTGACTTCAATACGCTGAGAAGAGGGTGTGGGTTGGGCAATATCTGCAGGTGAAACCGATGGCAGATCATTGTCGGACTGAGCCGAAGGAATGCTGTTGTCGGTTTGCGACTGTACCGAAGGCAAATCCGCACTATCTGAGGATGAAGAGTTTCCCTGTTCTGCCACCTGTTCAACAGGGACAGGGCTTGCAGGGTTTGCGTAATCTCGCTGCCAAGCCTGAATCATCAGGTATGAAACAACGGCAATGCCGGTAATAACTAAGGCGCGCTGGATTTCCATAGGAGGCTTATCTGTGGCATGAAAAACGGGCCGCAGTTTCTCAAGCTTGCCGGCACTTAGCAAGCAGCTTGTCAAATAGCCGAGTAATATCGAGGGTCACTTGGTCTGGATTCGGGTTTTCAATCCGACCACGAACCAGAAGAATAATGTCCAAACCGGCCAATTCCTGCTGTCGGCAGCGGAACTGTTCGCGTACTCGTCGTTTGATCCTGGCACGATCTACGGCGCGTTTGACGCGTTTTCGGCCTATTACCAAACCTAGTCTAGGATGCGGTTGGGAATTTCGGGTTACCAATAGCAAATAGCCACCTAAACCAACCTTCCACTCGGGTTGGTCAAAGACGGTTTGATATTGGGGCCCAGTAAGCAGGCGATGTTGGCGGGTAAAGGCCTGTGAGATTGGCACTGTTACCTCAGCCAGGAAAGCAAGGTGAAACGGTTGGCTTATGCAGCCAACCGTTTACGGCCCTTGGCACGACGAGCGGCCAAGATTTTACGGCCATTTTTTGTGGCCATACGAGCACGAAAACCGTGAGCACGTTTGCGCTTAAGTACGCTTGGCTGGAATGTGCGTTTCATGGCGTCTTCCCCATGGATTAGACAGCGATTAGAAGGGCGGCAAGTCTAGGGAACCAATGGGGCTGTGTCAACGTGCTTTTTTTCCTGCTCTTTGGAAGAAAAGAAATGGCTGTTAATAGATTTTATATATTTAAGTATTTATTGATTGTAGTAGTAATTATAGGCTTCGGCGTTTTCTGTGTGTAAGTGCTATATATTTATATTAATCAATATGTTGCGGTTTTTATAACTTGCGTATTAACCCGTTAGAGCTATGGGGGGCGTGTGTGGATGAGTTGTCATTAAATGTGGATATAAGTTGTTCGTGTAGTTATCCACCGGGTTGCACTGTGCTTCGCTAACAGGGTTGTAAGCCTAGTTATCCACAGGGGGGCGTTGTTAAAAAAAAGCCCTGTATCCTGTGGATAGGTGGGTGTCTGTAGGGGTAGAATGTTCGATTAGATTGGCCTTTGTGTCCTAGTAAAGGGCCCTTATGGCGAGTAATACATTGGATAACACAAGGCGGGTGCGTGTCTGAAGAGCTCTGGCAACGCTGTTTGACGCGGCTGGAAGATGAGTTGCCGTCGCAGCAGTTCAATATGTGGATACGGCCGCTTCAAGTTGCTGCGTCTGCAGATGGTGCGGAGCTAACATTGTTTGCCCCTAACCGGTTTGTGGTGGATTGGGTTCGTGACAAGTACCTAGATCGCATTAGCGAGGTTCTAGGGGAGATGCAGTCAGGCCCCCTTCCCCAATTGCGTTTGGAGGTAGGGTCTACCCGTGCCAGCACGCCTGCAGCATCGTACTTCAATGGTTCCTCCTCCTCCTCTAGTAATGGGCCGATAACGACGCCTGCCGCGGCTCCAGCGCCCCGTCAGCCTGAGTCTGATAGCCGACCGCAACCCACTTCGTTGGGTGGAGCTCGTAAGCACCGCAGCAACCTTAATACAGGCTTTACTTTCTCAACCTTCGTTGAGGGTAAATCCAATCGTATGGCAGCGGCGGCAGCGCAGCAGGTAGCCGAAAACCCGGCCAGTCATGGCTATAACCCTTTGCTTTTGTATGGTGGTGTGGGGCTGGGTAAAACTCACCTGATGCATGCGGTCGGCAATGAGTTGTTGCGACGCAACCCCAATGCCAAGGTGGTCTATCTGCACAGTGAACGGTTTGTAGCAGATATGATTTCTGCCTTACGTAACAAGACCATTAACGAGTTTAAGCGGTTTTATCGTTCTGTGGATGCTCTGCTGATTGATGATATTCAATTTTTTGCAGGAAAAGAGCAGTCCCAGGAGGAGTTTTTTCACACCTTCAATGCGTTACTGGAAAATGGGCAACAGATCATTCTCACCTGCGACAAGTTTCCTAAAGAGGTGGATGGCCTAGAGGAGCGTCTGAAGAGCCGTTTTGGTTGGGGGTTGTCTCAGCCGATGGAGCCGCCGGAATTGGAAACGCGAGTGGCGATTCTTAAGAAAAAAGCCGAAGAAGCCAAGGTGGATCTGCCGAATGATGCGGCCTTCTTTATTGCCCAGCGGATTCGTTCAAACGTGCGGGAGCTAGAAGGCGCATTGCGTCGGGTGATTGCTCACGTTCGCTTTACCGGTGCGCAGATTGATATCGGCCTGATCAAGGAAGCGCTGAAGGATTTGATTGCACTGCAGGCGCGACAGATCAGTATTGATAATATTCAGCGCATCGTAGCCGAATACTACAAAATTAAGATTAATGATCTTTTGTCTCCGCGACGCACACGTTCCGTGGCGCGGCCCCGGCAAGTTGCTATGGCGTTGTCGAAAGAGTTGACCAGCCACAGCTTGCCGGAAATTGGTGAGAATTTTGGTGGCCGGGATCACACTACGGTACTGCACGCCTGTCGCAAAGTACTGGAGTTGCGGGAATCCAATCCGGAAATTGAAGAAGATTATCTGAATCTGTTACGGACATTGACGTCCTAATCGGGGTGGCTCTGTGGCGAGCAAGACCCAATAACCAGAACGGGAAAGCGCGATGAAATTCTCAATCAATAGAGAACAGCTGCTCAAGCCGCTACAGCAGGTTGCGGCAGTGGTGGAGAAGCGGCAGACCTTGCCGGTACTGTCCAATGTGTTATTGGAAGTGGGTGATGGCCAGCTATCTATGACCGGGACAGACCTAGAGCTGGAGTTGGTCGCCCGTTTGCCACTTGAGGGCGAGCTTGAGCCTGGCGAAACCACCGTGCCGGCCCGTAAGCTGGTAGACATTGCCAAGAGCTTGCCGGCGGAGGCGGATATCCGTTTTGAGGTGGATGGTGAGCGCATGCTGGTTCGTTCTGGCCGTAGCCGCTTTACTCTGTCCACCCTGCCGGCCTCCGAATTCCCGAATCTGGAAGAAGATGCCGCTGGCAGTAGCCTTGAGATTAAGCCGGATGTGTTGCGTGGTCTGATTGATCGAACAGCGTTTTCTATGGCTCAGCAAGATGTGCGCTATTACCTGAACGGGATGCTTTTTGAACTTAAGTCTGGCCGTTTGCGTGCGGTGGCTACCGATGGCCACCGACTGGCCCTGTGCGATGCAGAACTGGATGTGCCAGTGGAAGAGGCGTCGGTTATTCTGCCGCGCAAAGGGGTGATGGAACTATCGAGAATCCTTGGGGATAGCGGTGAAGTTGCACGCCTGACCATTGGTCGTAATCATGTGCGCATCGTGGTCGGAGCGATCACTTTCACGTCCAAGTTAGTTGATGGTAAGTTTCCGGAATATGACCGAGTAATCCCGAAGGAAGGATCCCGTAAGGTGGTGGCTGACCGTGAGACCCTGCGCCAAGCGTTGGCTCGGGTGGCGATCCTTTCTAACGAAAAGTACCGTGGTGTGCGGGTGCAGTTGTCTGAGGGTAGTTTGCGGATTGTGGCTAACAACCCAGAGCAGGAAGAAGCGGAAGAAGAAGTATCCGTAGATTTTAATGGCTCGCCCTTGGAGATTGGTTTCAATGTCAGCTATCTGTTGGACGTGCTGAATACTATGGGTGGCACGCAGGCGGAATTGGAGATGGGTGATAGCAATAGCAGTGCCCTGGTTTTTGATCCTGAGAGTAAGGCAGCCGTGTATGTGGTTATGCCGATGCGCCTCTGAGTATGTATTGTCTTGCCGGGGTGGTCTCTATCGTCGCCCCGTTGATGTTCTTTCCCTCCCCTTTTTTTGATCGCTGTTGTCTTTCCTATGCTTAGCCGTCTCCAGTTAAGCAATTTCCGTAACTACGGCACCGCTGAAGTGGATCTGTCTTCGTCCCTGAATGTGATCCTTGGGGATAATGGCAGCGGCAAAACCAGTTTGCTGGAAGCGATTTACTTTATCGGTAGTGGCGGTCGCTCCTTTCGTGGTGGTCGTTTGTCGCGGTTAGTGCGTGATGGTGCTGAGGCCGCCACCTTGTACGCTGAAGTGGTTGGTGTTCAAGATGTACACCGTATCGGGATTCGCCGTACGCCTGGGGGGATTGATGCAATCAAGTTGGACGGTCAGACCCCCAAAGCGCTGAGTGAAGTGGCTGTTCTGTTGCCGGTATTAGCGCTGCACCCTACTTCGGTTGAGTTGGTTTTTGGTGCATCTCAGCTGCGTCGTCGGTTCATGGACTGGGGAATGTTCCACGTGGAACATCAGTTTATGCCCGTGTGGCGCGCGGGATCCGCCGCGCTGAAGCAGCGCAACGCGCTGCTGCGAGCCGGCAATCCAAACCTGCGCGAACTGGGCTTTTGGAATCAGCAACTGTCGCAGACTTCTGATAGAATTGAAGGGCTGCGCAGAGGCTATCTGAATGCACTGCAGCGTGGTCTTGATGAGGCCTTAACGGTACTGGCACCGGAGCTTAAAATACGCCTTAGGTTGCAAACAGGGCTCCATAAGGGTGAGTCCTATGCCCAAGCATTGTCGCGTCTTCAGTCTGATGACTTGCGGCGCGGTTTTAGCCAGGCTGGGTTCCACCGCAGTGATATCCGTATAGAGAGCCACGGCGTTGTCGCCCGCGATCGTTTATCTCGCGGGCAGGCGAAATTGGTCGCTTATGGGCTGGTCTTGGCTCAGCTGCCCATGATTAGTCAGTCAGGTAAGGTTTGCACCCTGCTGGTGGATGATCTGGCGGCTGAATTGGACGAAGAGCATCGTAATCAATTGCTTGGCTATCTTGCCACAACGGGCCACCAGACATTGATTACTGCGCTGGATATGCCCCAATGGGCTGCCATCGTTAATGATAATGACGCATTACAGTCGGTCGAGAACAAAATGTTCCACGTGGAACATGGAAAGCTGCGATCCCTCACCGAGAGCAAATAAGGAAATACCATGGCGGAGAAAAAATACGATTCATCCAGCATTAAGGTGCTGAAAGGATTGGATGCCGTACGTAAACGTCCAGGCATGTATATCGGTGATACGGATGATGGCACAGGCCTGCACCACATGGTGTTTGAGGTCGTAGATAACTCCATCGATGAAGCTCTCGCCGGGTTTTGCTCTGAAATCAAAGTGGTTATCCATCCCGATGAGTCCATGTCTATCCAAGATAATGGTCGTGGCATTCCTACCGAAATGCACGAGGAAGAAGGTGTTAGTGCAGCGGAAGTGATCATGACGGTGCTGCACGCTGGTGGTAAATTCGACGATAACACCTACAAGGTGTCCGGTGGCCTTCACGGTGTAGGCGTATCGGTGGTGAATGCTTTGTCAGAAGAGCTGAAACTGACTATTCGCCGTAATGGCCAGGTCCACGAGCAGATTTATAATCACGGGGTGCCAGCAAAACCACTTGAAGTAGTGGGCACGACAGATTCCAGCGGCACTGCGGTGCACTTCCGTCCTTCTCCGGAAACCTTCAGCAATATCAAATTCCATTACGACATTCTTGCCAAGAGACTGCGTGAGCTGAGTTTCCTGAACTCTGGTGTGCGTATTCATCTGATGGATGAGCGTAGCGGTGATGAGGACGTTTTCGAGTATGAAGGTGGCTTAAGCGCCTTTGTCAGCTACCTGAATACCAATAAAACCCCGCTAAATCAGGTCTTCCACTTCAATTACGAGCGCGAAGAGGATGGTATTGCGGTAGAAGTGGCCATGCAGTGGAATGATTCCTATCAGGAAAATATCTTCTGCTTTACCAACAATATTCCTCAGCGCGATGGTGGTACTCACCTGGCAGGCTTTCGGGCAGCGCTGACCCGGACCTTGAATAGCTACATGGACAAGGAGGGGTTCCTCAAGAAGGAAAAAGCTAGTCCATCCGGTGATGATGCTCGGGAAGGGCTGACTGCGGTGATTTCCGTGAAAGTGCCGGATCCCAAGTTCTCCAGCCAGACTAAAGATAAGCTGGTGTCCTCCGAGGTGAAAAGCGCGGTAGAGCAAACTATGGGTGACCTCTTCCAGGATTATTTGCTGGAAAACCCAGGAGAAGCACGCAGTATTGTGCAAAAAATCATCGATGCGGCCCGCGCCCGTGACGCGGCTCGTAAAGCCCGTGAGATGACTCGGCGTAAAGGCGCGCTGGATATCGCTGGCCTGCCCGGAAAATTGGCTGATTGCCAGCAGAAAGACCCGGCGTTGTCTGAACTCTACATTGTGGAGGGTGATTCTGCGGGTGGTTCGGCCAAGCAGGGTCGAGACCGCAAGAACCAGGCGATTTTGCCGCTCAAGGGTAAAATTCTGAACGTGGAAAAAGCCCGTTTCGACAAAATGCTGTCTTCTCAGGAAGTGGGCACCCTGATTACGGCTCTGGGCTGTGGTATTGGTCGAGATGAGTACAATATCGAAAAGCTGCGTTACCACCGTATCATCATCATGACGGATGCGGACGTGGATGGCTCACACATTCGTACCCTGCTGCTCACCTTCTTCTTCCGTCAGCTCCCTGAGCTGATTGAGCGCGGTTACGTCTACATTGCTCAACCGCCGTTGTACAAGGTGAAGAAAGGCAAGCAAGAGACCTACCTTAAAGATGATCCGGCCATGGAGGAGTATTTAACCACCCTGGCACTGGATAAAACCGGCCTGTATCCAGGCAACGATGCACCACCGATCAGTGGTGAGCCGCTGGCCAAGCTGATTGCTGAATACCGTGGTGTAATGAAAATTGTCGATCGCCAGTCCCGGGTATTCCCGGAAGAAGTACTGGAGCAGATGATTTATATGCCGTCACTCAGCGAAAGCTCATTGAACGACGAAGCTGCCATGATGCAATGGTGTGAGACCCTGGGTAAACGTGTGGATGCGATTACTGATGCGACCCAGACCTTCACTATTACTGCTCAGCGGGACGAGGAGCGGGGTCTGTATCTTCCTCGTGTGCAAGTGCTCGCTCACGGTGTACCCCGCGAATATAAGGTGACACTGGATTTCTTGCAGTCTCCGGACTACCAGAAAATCAAGGCGCTGGGGGAAACCCTTGAAGGCTTGCTGGCTGAGGATGCCTATATTCAACGTGGTGAGTCACAGCGGCCTATCCGTCATTTCGCAGAAGCTCTAGACTGGCTGATGGCCCAGGCTCGTCGTGGCACCAGTTTCCAGCGCTATAAAGGGCTGGGTGAGATGAACGCGGACCAGCTATGGGAAACCACCATGGATCCGGAAAGTCGCCGTATGTTGCAGGTGACCATCGAAGATGCCATCGCAGCGGATCAGATTTTCACCTGCCTGATGGGTGATGATGTAGACCCGCGCCGTCGGTTCATCGAGTCCAACGCGCTTCAGGTATCTAATTTGGATGTGTAAAGAGACGTTGTACGCGTAACGTTACTTGTAGCAGGTATAAAAAAAGCGAACCTTAGGGTTCGCTTTTTTGTGTTGCTGCAGCGTGCGGTAATTTTTATACCGCAAAATCTTCCAGCTTGGCGCCTTTGCTCAGGGCATCCTGCAACCACAGCGGGCGTTTGCCGCGACCGGTCCAGGTATTGCCACTGTTGTTAGGGTCGCGGAATTTTACTTTTGCCGGACGACGAACTCCGGTTTTCTTTTTTGCGGCGTTCTTGCGAGTAGTTTTTTTCTTCTCAGTAGAACTTTTCAGCAGATCCTGTGGAGCGACACCCAAATTTTTGGCCATTTTCTCCAGTACAGCCTGGGCATTTTTCAATTCGGCTTTACGCTTTTTATCTAGCGCGGATTCTGCCTGCTTAATCAGTTTTTCCAGTTCGTCGACAGACAATTGGTCAAGATTAATGCTCATTAAGGTGCCCTTATTTAGATCGTAGAATAACGGCTCAGACTGTAATTATTTTAAAAGGCCTTGGCAATATAAAAGCTATTAAATGGCCCAAGTAACATCTAACCCCAGTTTATCAACCGCTCATACTCATAAAATAGCGAAGGTTGTAAATTTTAGCTTGGGTAATGATCCACTATCCATTGGTGTACTTCAGCGGTTATTTGCTTGGCTTTTTTATTTTCGGTCGAAATGGGGGGGCTTATGCGCAAGGTGATAGTGCCTGGATAACGGATCCAGGTTTTTCGTGGCCAGCAATTTCCACTGTTATGGGAAATGGCTATCACGGGTACACCTGCTTGGCTTGCCAGCAAACTGCCGCCGTGGTTGAACTTGCCTAGCGTACCGGGTGGTTGTCGTGTTCCTTCCGGAAAAATGACCACACGCAGGCCGCTCTTGAGGCGTTGTTTGCCTTGGGAAAGAACGGATTTCAGCGCACCATTGCCATCACTTCGGTTGATGCGAATGGGATTAAGCAACGCTAAACCCCAGCCGAAGAAGGGAATCCAAAGGAGTTCCCTTTTCAACACGGTGGCTTGCGGGCTGATGAGTACCTGTAGGTAAAATGTTTCCCAGCTGCTTTGATGGTTAGCGAGAATGACGCAAGGATCTTCGCTGAGGTGTTCGTGGCCTTCTAACGTTACGGTAATACGGTTCAGCCGCTGGTCGAGCCACATGGCAAAACGAGTCCACTGATTAATAAACCGGTGCCGCGCATGCCGTGGCAGAAATGGGCCGATAAGCACGCATAAGAAACTGTGAAAAATGCCGGTCAGGCTATATAGCACAAAAAAAAGTGCGCTGCGGACCTTGATCGACAGCGACGGTGGAGCGTGCGGGGTCATGCTTTTTCCTTCAAGAGGTGATCTGTAAAGTCAGCGAGGGAATCATAAATAGAAACGGTGCCCAAGGAGTCCGGAAGGCCCTTTTCAAGAGTCTTATTGCCTTTGCCGGTGCGTACCAGTACCGGTAGGCAATGGCGAGCGATTCCCGCTTCAAGATCCCTAAGGCTATCACCAATCAGCGGAGCCCCGGCCACATCGCCATACTCGGTAACAATCTGATCGATAAGACCGGGGAGCGGTTTGCGGCAAGTGCAGCCGTCATCGGGACCGTGGGGGCAGTAGACGATCTTGCCGAGCTTGCCGCCCTGCTCTTCTACTAAGGCGCGAAGTCGCTCATGCATGGCCTCTAGCGTGGCCACATTATAGTAGCCCCGCGCGATACCCGATTGGTTCGTCGCCACTGTTACGATATAGCCTGCTTTGCTCAAGCGGGCAATGGCGTCAATGCTGCCGGGGATGGGGATCCACTCGTCTACCGTTTTGATGTAAGCATTGGAGTCTTCGTTGATGACACCGTCACGATCGAGAATAATGATCTTATTCATGAGCGAATATTTATTTCCTCTGCCGCAGAGCGTCGCTGCCAGTAATGTTTCTACGGCAGGTTATAATAAAGGCCGCTGATTAAGCGGCCTTTATTTAGGTTTTAGCGTATGGCTTTTATTCCTGCAACAAACTGATATCCGCCACATTCAGGAACAGGTCGCGCAGGAAGGCGAGCAACGCTAACCGGTTATTACGCACCGCTTCGTCTTCCGCCATCACCATGACGGTGTCAAAAAAGGTGTCTACAGGCTCACGCAGTTGCGCAAGCATTTCCAGCACGCTGGCGTAGTCGCCGGCTTCCAGCAGTTCGTAGGTCTGTTCGAATGCGGCCACGACCATATTGGTCAACGTTTTTTCTGCTTCATCTTCCAGCAAGGCGCCATCGATTTCTTCGGCGGGTGCGGTTTCCAGCTTGGCAAGGATGTTAGAGACGCGCTTGTTGGCAGCCGCTAGTGCTTGCGCTTCGTCACGTTGTTGGAAGGCCGCCACGGCTTTCACCCGACGGTCGAAGTCCAGTGGCTTGCGGCAAGCATCGTCGATGGCCAGCACCGACAAGATCACCGGGGTAGCGATGCCTTGTTCCTGATAAATGGCGCGGTAACGGCCTTTGATGAACTCAAAAGCATCATCCACTTGGGCGGTATCAATACGCTCGCCCAATTGTTCGGCTGCTTTATCCAGTAGCTCACGCAGGTCAAGCGCCAGTTCATGTTCGATGATAATACGCAGCACGCCCAAGGTAGCGCGACGTAGCGCATAGGGGTCTTTGGTCCCGCTGGGTTTTTGGCCAATACCGAAGATGCCCACCAGGGTATCGATTTTGTCGGCCAAGGAAACAGCCATGCCGGTTTTGCTTTGCGGCAAGGTGTCGCCGGCGAAACGTGGCAGGTACTGTTCATACAAGGCGTTAGCCACCTCTTTCGGCTGACCTTCCCGCTGGGCCAGATAGAAGCCCATGATGCCCTGCATCGTGTCGAATTCGCCGACCATTTCGCTGTTCAGGTCGGCTTTGCTGAGCTTTCCGGCCAGTTTAGCGTTGTCCACGTCGCCACCGATTTTCTCGGCGATCACGGCGGCCAGGCCACCAATGCGTTCGCACTTTTCGGCGACGGTGCCTAGCTGTTGTTGGAATACCACATTGGTCAAGCCTTCGGCGTGCTGTGCCAAAGTGCGCTTACAATCGTTGTCGTAAAAGAAGGCGGCGTCGGCCAAGCGCGGACGGATGACCTTCTCATTACCGTGGATCACCTGTTGCGGATCCTTGGACTGGATATTGCTGATGGTAATAAAGCGGGGCATCAGCTTGCCGTCGTTATCCAGTACCGAAAAATATTTCTGGTGCTCTTCCATGGCACTGATCAGGGCTTCCTGGGGAACGCGCAGGAAGTCATCATCAAAGCTGCCCATGAGTGCCTCGGGCCATTCCACAAGAGCGGTGACTTCGTTGAGCAGGTCTGGATTGATCTGGGCGACCCCGCCGGCTTCTTTGCCGGCCGCCAAGGTCTGTTCTTTAATCATGGCCTTACGGCGGTCAAAATCTGCCAGAACGTGACCGTCGTTTTCGATGCGCTGGGCATATTCGCTGGCAGAGGCCAGTTCGATAGCGCCTGGAGCATGGAAGCGGTGGCCATAGCTGGTGCGGCCAGATTGCAGATCCAGTAGCTCAAACGGAATGACTTCGTCACCAAATAACGCCACCAGCCAGTGGGCCGGGCGCACAAACTGCACCTTGCGCTTGCCCCAACGCATGCGTTTGGGGATCGGCAGCTTCTGGATGGACTGGGTGAAAAAGGCGGGGATCAGTTCGGCGGCGCTTTTGCCCTGCTCGGTGATCTGTGCCACTAGGCGCTCACCCTTGCCGGTGTCCTGGCGGCCGAGCTGGTCTACGGTCAGTCCCAGCGAGGCGGCAAAGCCTTGGGCGGCTTTGGTTGGGTTGCCGTCGCTGTCGAAGGCTGCCTGCACCGCAGGGCCCTGGCGCTCGATATCGCGGTCGGCCTGTTTCTCATCCAGATCCCGCACCAGCAAAGCCAGACGGCGAGGGGCGGCAAAACGTTCTACAGCACCGTGGTTCAGGCCAGCTTCATCCAGTTGGCGGACAAATTCATCAGTGAGCGCGGCACTCAGTGAGGCCAGCGCTTTCGGGGGCAGCTCTTCGGTGCCCAATTCAATCAGTAAATCCCGGGACATTATTGCTTCCCCTTTTTCTTTTGGCCGTCTTTCTGGGCCTGCTTGGCGGCCTTGTCATCCTGCTTTTGCAGCTCTGCCATTACTTCCTCGCGAACGGTGTCATCCGCCATGGGGAAGCCCAGCGCACGCCGCTTGTCGAAGTAGGCCTGGGCCACCGCCCGTGCCAGTGTGCGCACACGCAAGATAAAGCGCTGACGCTCGGTGACAGAAATAGCCTTGCGGGCATCCAGCAGGTTAAAGGTATGGGAGGCTTTGAGAACGTACTCGTAGGCCGGCAGCGGTAGGCCCGCGTCAATCAGCTTGGAGGATTCGCCCTCAAACAGGTCGAACTGCTTGAATAGCTCGTCAACATTGGCGTGTTCGAAGTTGAAGGTGGACATTTCCACTTCGTTTTGCAGGAACACATCACCGTAGGTCACCTTGCCGAAGGGGCCATCTGACCACACCAAGTCGTAGACGGAATCCACGCCTTGGATGTACATGGCCAAGCGTTCCAGGCCATAGGTAATTTCACCGGTGACCGGATAACAGTCGATACCGCCCACTTGCTGAAAATAGGTGAACTGGGTGACTTCCATGCCGTTCAGCCACACTTCCCAGCCCAGGCCCCAGGCGCCCAGCGTGGGCGATTCCCAGTTGTCTTCTACGAAACGGATGTCGTGCACCAGTGGATCAAAGCCCAGCATACGCAGCGAGCCCAGATAGAGCTCCTGAATATTGTCTGGCGATGGCTTCAGCACCACCTGGAACTGATAATAGTGCTGCAGCCGGTTCGGGTTTTCCCCGTAGCGACCATCGGTGGGTCGGCGGGAGGGCTGCACATAGGCACTGTTCCAGTTTTCCGGGCCAATGGCGCGCAGGAAAGTGGAGGGGTGGAAAGTCCCCGCGCCTACTTCCATATCCAGCGGCTGCACAACGACACAGCCCTGTTCAGCCCAGTACTGTTGCAGGGCAAGAATAAGGCCCTGAAAGGTCAAAATATCCGTTTGCGGTTGTTCCGCCATGGTGAATCCTGTTATTCGGTAAAGGTATTCCGGTCCCAGATGGTCGCGAGGGATGGCCGCGAAAGGCGCCAAGTATACCGGCCCGGCTCGATAGGTGATACCGGTGGCGGTTGCTTGCTGCCAAGCAGACAATGCCGGGCAGATAAGAGAGAGGAAAAAGAATGAACGAGCGTTGCCCCTGGTGCGGAGATGACCCGCTTTATCAGCATTATCACGACCATGAGTGGGGGGTGCCCAACCATGACGAAGGCAGCCTGTTCGAGTGCTTGAACTTGGAAGGCGCTCAAGCCGGATTGAGTTGGATTACGGTGCTGCGCAAACGCGAACATTACCGGCGGGTGTTTGATGGTTTCGATGCGGAGAAAATCGCCCGCTATGACGAGCGCAAGGTGGCTGACTTACTGGTGGACTCGGGGATTATACGCAATCGTTTGAAAGTGGCGGCTACTATCGGCAATGCTCAGGCTTATCTGGCTTTGCGAGACAAGGGCCTCACTCTGGATCAGTATCTCTGGGGTTTTGTGGAGGGTAAGCCGCAAATTAATCATTACCGCACCCTGCAAGAGGTGCCCACGACCACGGCGCTGGCGCAAGCCATGAGTAAAGATCTAAAAAAACGAGGTTTCCGGTTTGTCGGTCCCACCATCGTTTATGCTTTCATGCAGGCCACGGGTATGGTGAATGATCATCTTACTAGCTGCCCGAGGCACCGGGATTTGAATCCAGGAGTACAAAGCTGACACGTCACCAGAATGGGTTGTGAATGGATGAGCTTATGCTGTCATGCTTCGGTTTCCGGTGCGCGTGAGCAAGGCCTTTCGATCAACCCATCGCCTGTTGAAGAGCGTGTATCTCCCCTACCCTTCCAACATTTAACGTTTTCTGCGTTTAAAATTCGCCAACAAACTGATTATAAAACTGCCGGGCGGTGCGGCCAGAGCGGACGCCTTTTTCCATGGAAAAACGCCGCGCTCGCACGTGCAGTTGTTCGCGGTCTTGCACCGTGCCGAACAGATGGTCGACGATGTCAAAATACTGGGTTTCGTTGATAGGGTAAAAACTCAGTCCCAGACCGAACCGATCAGACAGGGAGATTTTTTCTTCTACCACATCGCCATGGTGCAGCTCTCGATTAACGACCTGGGTTTGCTCGTTGTCTTTCATATATTCAGGCAGCAGGTGGCGTCGGTTGCTGGTGGCATAGATGCGCACATTTTCCGGCGGCAATTCCAGTGACCCTTCCAGCACGCTCTTCAGGTGTTTGTACTGGTTTTCGCCATCTTCGAAAGACAAGTCATCGCAATAAATAATAAACCGCTGACTGCGGTCACGAATATCGTCAACGATATCCGGCAGGTCGTGCAGATCGTCCTTGTCCACTTCGATTACCCGTAATCCGCGTGGGGAATATTCATTGAGCAGGGCTTTGACGATGGAGGACTTGCCGGTGCCGCGGCTGCCCCACAGCAACACATGGTTGCAAGGTTGCCCGGCAAGAAATCGTTCCGTGTTCTGCACCAGTTTGGCTTTTTGGGGGGCAATGCCGAGCAGGTCGTCCAATCGTACCGGGTCCGGATGGGGAACCGGACGCAATGTCTGTGAACGGCCGCGCCAGATGGCCGCTGGGGTATGGCGCCAGTCGATGGATCGATGGGTGGGGTGCATGAAAGGCCTCGCGAACAAGTGAAAAATAAGGACTGCGCGAGTTTAACGCAGGGATCATTTAAACGCAGGCTGCGCTCGAGGCGAACTTTATCTATGCTTGGAGCTCTGAGAAAGCCCATTCACGTGTGTGGTAACGCGCGCGACAAGGAGAGCAATATGAAAGCTGTCGTTCTGGCTGTAACGGGCCTAGCCTTGGTTCTGGCAGGTTGTAGTTCCTCGTACGACAACAATTACCCCATGGGTTTGCCGGAGGACACCCTCACCTGCCCGGATGATCCACCGCAAGTGTGTACACAGGACTATCGCCCAGTATTTGGTTATGACTATCAAGGCGGTATTCTGGGTGAATATTCCAATGCCTGCGTTGCCTGTGCTACCTATGGAGTGGCATACACCTCGCAAAAAAGCGATCCGAATATGCCAGGGCCGGTGTCCAGTCCTACCACGCCGGGCAAAGGTGGAGTGGCGCCTGCTGCGCCGTCGCGTTATTAATTCAGTTTGACCCGAGGTCGTCTTGGCAAATCCCTTAACCTTGCTACTGGACTTTGACGACCAGTATCGCCGCGATGTGGACCAGAACCATGGCTTCCTGCATCGTCGCGACCGGCGTTTTGCTCAGCAGCAACAAGAACACCGGCAACCGCTCACCATAACCGCTTGGCTGGACTCGTTGCACGCCCTCAATGGGCAGCGGCAGGTGGCCAGCGATGCCGATCCGCGTCTACGCCGCTGGCGTCAGGCCCGTTGGTTGTTTGCTGGCCTGGGGGCGATGCTCGGCGTGGCCTTCATGTTAGGGCTGCTCTATTACGATGGGGGTCGGCAGATCAATGTGACTCTGCTGGTCGCATTGGTCGGTCTGCAAGGGTTACTGGCTTTGTTCACCAGTGTGCAGGCCTGGTTTGGCTGGCAGCCCTGGCGTGCCCTGTTCGGCCCCAGGGGCGATGATGACAGTGCGTTGGCACCGTTGCGCCCGGCGCTATCCGCTCGAGTAGCCCATACCGGTGGGTTGGCGTTTGCCTTCAGTGGTCTGCTGACGCTGCTGTTGATGGTGCTGGTGCAAGACCTAGCGTTTGGTTGGAGTACAACTCTGCAAGCATCCGCCGCGGGTTATCATCAGTGGATCGCTATTCTGGCGCTGCCGTGGCAAGCCCTGTGGCCTGAGGCCGTTCCATCGCAGGCGCTGGTGGAAGCTTCTCAGTTTTACCGATTACAACAGAGTAGTGGGGTGAGCAATCCAGCCTTACTGGGCACTTGGTGGCCGTTCGTATTGATGCTGTGGCTGGTTTATGTGCTGCTGCCTCGCTGGGTATTGCTGATGCTGGCGACACTGCAATTACGCTGGCAGGCACACGCCGCTTTGCGTGCCCATCCTGGCTGGCAGCCGTTGCATTATCGTTTTGACACGCCTTGGGTGGACACCCGTGGCGATGATGAGGGGCAAATAGCCCCTGCTCCGGCCAAAATATTTCTGTCACCACTTCCTGCCAGCGCCACTCTGATTCATTGGGCCGGCGCGGGCATGAACTCTTCGCTATTACGTGCCGCTCTGTCGGCAGATCCGGCTCCCTTACAGTTACGGGCCGGCGGCAACAGTAGCCTTGAGGAAGATGCTCGGGTGTTGGCGCAAGCAGGTCAATCCGGGCAGCCGGTGATTCTGGTGGCCCGTGGTTGGGAGCCACCTACCGGTGAGCTAAGTGACTTTATTTTTGATGCCCGAGAACAAGGCGTGACGGCGTTGCTGGCGCTGGTGCCGTTGGCCGATGAAGAGGGTGCGGCGTTGGCCGACCCGCAGTTGCTGGCGCAGTGGCAACGCTTTGTGGATCGCCAGCGCGACAGCCAGCTACTGCTGTGCGCTCCACGCGCTGATGCCCAATGACGCCGGTCTGATGTCATAGCCGCAGACAGCTCTTCACTTTTCAACAGCCTGTTTAAGTGGCAGCCAATACTCAATAACGCTGAAAACGCCATGGACGATAAAGGTAAAACAGAGAACCTCGATGGGCGCTGCACTGGCATTGCCGAGCCACGCTTTGCTGTAGTGGGCCACCCCAATAAGGGTAAATCCAGTGTAGTGGCGACCCTAGCTCAGAACGACAGCATTGCCATTGCTATGGAGCCGGGAACCACCCGCGATAGCCACCGTTATCCGATGAAAGTGGATGACGTGACGCTATATGAATTGATCGATACCCCGGGCTTTCAGCGGCCCCGCAAGGTGTTGGCCTGGCTGCAGGGGCACAGCCTTTCTGCCTCGGACCGGCCAGACACGGTGGCGGCTTTTGTGACACAACACCGTGATGATCCTCGCTATCACGATGAATGTGAATTGCTGCGGCCCATTGTGGAGGGGGCGGGTATCATCTACGTGGTGGATGGCTCGGTGCCCTATAACCGTGAGCATGAAGCGGAAATGAATATACTGCGCTGGACTGGTCGGCCCAGTTTGGCGCTGATCAATCAGATCGGCCCGGACGATCACAGCGCCGCTTGGGAGGCTGCACTGGGGCAATATTTCCAGATTGTGCGTCGCTTCGACGCGGTGGGTGCCCCCTTCGAAAAACACCTAGACTTGTTGCGCAGCTTTGGCCAGTTAGCCCCACACTGGCGTGAGCCGCTGGATGCGGCGCTGGAATATTTGCAAGCGCTCAAGTTTGGTCGCGACAGCCAAGCGCTGGAATGTATTGCCGACGCGTTAATTGGCATGCTCGGCCATCAGGAAACCGCCCGGCTGGGGGAATTTGAGAGCGCCGAACCCTTGCTGCCTAAGCTGCAGCAACGCTGGCAGGCCTGGCAGCGCGAGCGCGAGCAGCGTTTGCGAGGAGCGGTGGAAGATCTGTACCAGCACCGGCGCTTGCAGCGTCAGGAGGACACGCTGGTGACCCCGGAAGGCGGCGATCTTTTCAGTGAGCGCACCCGGCAGTTGTGGGGCATCAGCAAGAATCAGCTGGCTGCGGCAGGCTTCGGTGCTGGCGCCGTGGGTGGCGCTGGAATCGATGCCATGGCGCTGGGCCATTCACTGGGCGCCGGGGCACTCATTGGTGGGCTATTGGGTGCCGCCGGGAGCTATTACTACAGCGGCAAACTCACCAAACTAAAATTCGGCCCGCTTAGCGGCGGTTTCCGCGAAGCAGTCTACGGCCCCTTGAGAGACCCACAGTTTGCTTATGTGGTGCTGGGCCGGGCGTTGGTGCACTGGTACCAAGTGAGCCAGCGCAACCATGCTGGCCGTGATGTGCTGGTGGTAACCGGTGCCGATGACCACTGGCTGGGGCAGATGGAACGAAGCCATCGTAATGGCCTGCAAAAGAGCTTGCAGGCGCTCGCTCAACGCCGCTTTGAACCCAGCAAGCGCCAGCGGCTGATCGAACAGTTGGAGTGGGCTCAGCAGGCGTTTGCCCAGTGGCAGTTGCAAGCGTTCCAGACGACGGATGAAACGACCACAGATTAACCCTTTTAAATCAATCGGGTAGATGCAAGTCCTCTATTGCGAGGACGTTTCTACAAATAAATAGTTCATTTGTGTACTATTTATTTGTAGAATAAATGAACTGAGTTCATGGCCATTTAGGAAAACGCGTGACCCGCTTCGACGCTACTGAAAATCGCATTAGCCTGACCCATAAGCGCTTCCCTGCCTACCCTCGCGAACCAGCCATGCTAGTGCGATTGATGAAAGCCATATCCCAGCATGTACATGACTCTGCCAATGTGTTGCTGCGCGAGTATGGGCTTAATCATACCGACTACAATGTGTTGATGATGCTGTACGGCTGCGAGCAACAAGGGATGACTGTCACCCAGCTGCGCGATGCGGCGGCGGAAAAGTCTGCCAACGTGACCCGAGTGTGCAATATTCTCTGCGAGCGGGGGTGGATCGCTCGTTTTGCGGACCCTCAGGACCGGCGCCGAGTGCTGGTTTCCCTGACCACGGAAGGAGAAAAGTTGGTAGAACAGTTTCTGCCCTCCATGGCGTCCTTGTTAAACCAGTACGGGGCCGCATTTGATGCACAAGAAATCGCGGTACTGGAAACGTTGTTGAAGCGGTTACTGGGAGTGGCCGAGCAGATCGAACGGAATCTGTGAGCGCGTTGTCATGAAGGCCGAGAACCAAGCTGCGCTCTCTAAACCTTTGCTGATTGGCCTGCTGCGCGAAGCCGGGCTGGATTGGCTGTATGTGGGTAAAGTGCTGCTGGCCATCTTTATGGGCGGCGGGTTGGCTATGCGGCTAGATTTGCAGCAGCCGGCCACTACTATGTTGACGGTGGCGCTGGTGATGCACCCGGCCAGTGGCATGGTGCTGGCAAAGAGTTTCTATCGCGCGGTGGGCACCTTGGTCGGTTGTGGCGCGGCCATTGCGCTGGTGGGGCTGTTCCCCCAGCAGCGTGAACTGTTGTTGGTGGGTATGGCCCTGTGGATTGGCCTGTGTGCGGCGGGGGCCTCCCTGTATCGCAACTTTATGTCCTACGGGTTTGTGTTGTCCGGCTATACCGTGGCCATTGTGGTGTTACCGGTGGTGCAACATCCGCAGGCGTTATTTGATTCGGCGGTAATGCGGGTCAGTGAAGTGATGCTGGGCATCCTGGTGGCTGGGCTGGTGGGCGATGTGCTGTTCCCCCAGCGGTTACGCATGGCGCTGCGTCAGCAATTATCTGGACAATACAGCGGCTTTCTGGCTTTTGTGCGCGGCAGTTTAGGCGGCGTGTTGGGCCGGGATGCTCTGGAAAACGCCCATATGCGTTTTGTCGGTGAGACCATTCAGGTAGAAAACCTACGCAGTTCCGTGGTGTTCGAAGATGCCGGGGTGCGAGCACACAGTCCGCGGCTACGCCAGCTTAATCAGCGCTTTATGGAGGTCTCCACCAGCTATCAGACCCTGCACCACCTGATGAACCGTATGCATGCACCCCATCATCACGATACCCGCCAACGATTGATGCAGTTATGCGAGTTTGCCGCGACTGCCCTAGAGGATGATTGCGAACCAGATCCGGCTGCCGCAGCGCGGTTATCGCAAGCGCTGCAGAAGGCTGAGCGGGAATTGCCCGGCAAAATCAGTGAGCAGCGGCAGGGCCTCACTTCACCCCGCGAACAGCTGGATTTTGATACCGGAGCAGAGTTGCTTAGCCGTTGCCTACAAGAGCTGCAGGCCTATGTGCAGGCCTATGCGCTATTGCGCCGCCCCGGCGTGCCCACGGCCGCTCAGAAAGAGGTGGTGTTTCAGCACGGAAATGACCACCTCGGCGCGCTGATGTGCGGCGTCCGCGCCACGGTCACAATGTTGGTGATGGGCAGTTTCTGGATTATGTCCGGCTGGGTGCATGGCGGTAGTGCCATGATGTTGGCGACTATTTTCACTGGCATGTTTGCCAGTGCGCCAAATCCATCGGCGGTAGTGCGACAGATTACTCTGGGCTTCGCCACCGGCATGCCGCTGGCCTTCCTCTGCCAGTTTATGGTGCTCACTCACATGGATGGCTTTGTGTTGATGGTGGCGGGAACATTGCCGTTTCTGCTCATCGGGTTGTACCTGACGACCCGCCCGACGTTGGCGGGCTACGGGACCGGCTTCGTGCTCAGTTTTATTTACCTGTTGAATCTGCATAGCCCGATGACCTTTGATCCTGTGTATGTGGTCAACGAAGGCATTAGCCAAATTGTTGGGGTGCTGGCGGTGGCGGTGGCATTCAGTTTGTTTGGCAATGCCTCCAGCAACCGTTGGTTACGTAACCGCCTGTTGCGCCAGCTGCGCTCTCAGGTTGCCCGTGCCTGTGAGTTACCGTTGCCAGGGCTGCGAGACCGCGTTGAAAGTGCCACCCGGGACCTGTTCATGCAGATTATGGTGCATGCCGGCCCGCGAGCCCGTGACTGGCTGGCCTGGGCATTGTCGGTACATGAAACCGGCCGGGCGGTGGTGGAATTACGTCGTTTGCAGGCCTCGCTGCCGGACACTCAGCAGGGCGTGGTTGGCGCGGTGCTGGAGGCGTTTGCGGCGCTGTATCGCAGTGATGAGGGCAAGCAAGAAAGCGCCCGTCAGCGGGCATTGCGGGCGCTGGATACGGCCATGGCGGCGGTGTCTGACCGCCCTGCCCTGCGTCAGCTCCATCTATTGCGCTTGGCTTTGCTGGATACCGAGTCGGTGTTGGCTGCGCCTTTATCCCCTTATTTATCTTCATATCAGGAGGCGGCGACGGATGCCCCGTGAAATTGCGCTGTTGGATGCGTTAGTGCCCAGCCTGTTGCTGGTGTTCGTGATTAGCTTGCTGCTGCAGTGGGCGGTGGACTGGGTAGGCGGTCGCTATGGGCTGTACCGCTATGTCTGGCATCCGCCCCTGTTCCGGGTGGCTGTATTTTTCTGCTGTTTTGGTGGCCTAGGTTTGCTGGCCATGCAGTAAAGGAGTGAAAACAATGAAAACCCAATCCCTGATCCGGGCTTCGGTAACGCTGCTGACAGTGGCGTTGGCCTCCCTGTTGGCTTGGGCCTTGTGGCAGCACTATATGTATTCCCCCTGGACCCGCGATGGCCGGGTGCGGGCACGGGTGGTGCAGGTAGCGCCGGATGTATCGGGCCTAGTGACGGAAGTGCCGGTGGCGGATAACCAGGCCGTGCAGCGGGGTGATTTGTTGTTCGTGATCGACCGTAGCCGTTACCAGAATGCCTTGCTGCAAGCGCAAGCGGATCAGCAGGCCGCTGAGGCCGCAGCGCGGGCAGCCGGTGCTGATATTCGTGCCGCTCAAGCCAGTGCCGCTAAAGCGCGGGCGGAGTTTGCCATGCGTCAGGCGGAATCCCGTCGCCGTGACCGGATTGCCCAGGCGGTTTCCAGGGAAGTACGCGACAACGCTCACAGCAGTGCTGAGGCCGCCGAGGCCCAATTGCAGGCTGCCCAAGCCAGCCATCAGCGGGCAACGGCCGGTCAGCAGCAGTTATTGGCTCGGCTTCAGCAGGCCAATGCGGCGTTGGCGTTGGCGCAACTGAACCTGGAGCGTACAGAAGTGCGTGCTCCGGTGGACGGTTACGTCACTAACCTAGCGTTGTATCCGGGCGACTACGCCCATGCCGGACAGGCCCGTATGGCGTTGATTGATAGACACGATTTCTGGGTATACGGCTATTTCGAGGAAACTAAACTGCCGAATGTGCATGTGGGGGATCCGGTGCAGGTGCGCCTGCTTAGTGGCATCCGTGCCAATGGCAAGGTGCATAGTATCGCCCACGGAATCGCTGATCGGGATAACCCCACCGGTGCCGATCTACTGGCGGATGTGAATCCTACCTTTAACTGGGTGCGGCTGGCCCAACGAGTGCCAGTAAGGGTGTCGATTGATGCTGATAGCCTGCCCGAAAACACGGTGCTGGCCGCTGGCATGACCGCTACGCTGACCCTGAATCCCTCTTGAACGGAGCAGATAAAGGGTAGAAAACAGAGCAAAGGCAGATAATTGCACGCCGCTGAGTCGGTAAAATCGCCCTGATAGCGGGTAAGTGAAGTTCATTCATTGCGTCAACATTGGGTGGAGGTGAGCATGATACGATCATACGAGGGCGTGTCATGTTACCCGAAGAAATCAAACACAAATTGGCTATTTTGTCCCGTCCCGCCTGGCGCCCTCGAGTGGGGCCGGCGGTGCCAGGTGCGCGCTCCAAATTTGGCGGCCTGCCGCTGCTGAAAAAGGACGAAGCTTGGCCATGCTGCGGCCACTGCCACCAGCCTATGCAGTTGTTTGTGCAGCTTGATTCGCTGGATTTGCCGGTCGAGGCCCGCAGCGCATTCGGTGATGGTGTGTTGCAGCTGTTTTACTGTACTAACGGGGAGGAAGATTGCGAGGTACTGGGGCATGCGCACCTGCCATTCTCTGATGTCACGTTGGTGCGAGTCATTCCCCGCCAGCAAGCCGATGGTTTTGATGCCCTACCGCAAGCCATTCCCGATGCGTTTGTTGAGCAAGCATTGACTGGCTGGCAGTGCATGACGGATTTTCCCGACCGGCAGGAAATGACTGCGATTAATGATGATGTTCCGGAAGCTATGCTCGCCTTACTTCAAGCTCACCGCCCTACTCCGCGTCCGGGTGACAAGTTTCTCGGTTGGCCTAACTGGGTAAGCGAGGTAAGTTACCCACTGTGTTCCTGTTGCGAAAAACCGATGAAATTTATTTTTCAGCTGGACTCCGCAGACACCCTTCCCTTTTGGTTTGGTAATAGCGGTTGTGCCTATGTATTTCAGTGTGAAAGCAACCCAAAGGTATTAACTATGAGTTGGATAAGTCGACCATAGTTTCGAAAATTTTGAATTAATTTTTTCCCCTTTCTTTGCGGTATTTCTGCGGAGAAATACCCATCATTTTTTTGAAAAGACGAGAAAAATAATAAGGATCGTCATGGCCCAGCTGCAGAGCAATAGTCGCTACGCTATCGTCGCTGATATCAAGAAGATAGCAGGCGTGGCTGACTTTAATGCGCTGGAATGCCTGCATGGGGGTTTGTCCAGTCTGGCGTTTGTACTCGCGAATAAAATGGTAACGGGACAAATCGCTAGTGGCGGTAATTAAGTCGTCTAGGCTGAGTCGCCGGTCGATCGCCGTTTGCAGATAACTGTTTACTCGGGTTACATCTAGAGTGGCATGGCGGACCTGGTGCTGGCGGCGCATCAAGGAGGCGTAGGCAAGCAGGCTACGCAATAGATTGGCCGCATAAACCAGATGCTCGGGTTGCGCGTTGGTGGCAGCCGCCATCAACGCTTGAAAATCTTCCGCTAGACGTGAATGTACGCCGACCCTAACCCTGCGAATGCCTCCGTCAGGTTGGCCGGCAATCTCGTCGAAATACCGTTGAACCTCATGCCCACCCAGGTGCACCCAGTAAATACTCCAGGGTTGCTGTGGATTGGCGTGGTAACGGTGAGCCAAGCCCGCGGGTAACAGCAATAGATCACCGGCCTCAACAGGTTGGCTTTGGCCCCCGTAAGCCAGTTCTCCAGCACCGGACACACAATAAATTAGTAGATTATCTGCGGGTCGCTGGCGTTCCATTCGATGCCCGCTGGCCTGGGGATAAAAGCCCACCCCGTGGGGCATACAGCCGGAACAAAGCGGATGATCGCGGACGCTGGAAAGCACCGAAGGCGGAATGACCGTACGCTGTCCTCTGGCAGGTAATGGCCAGTGAGAAGTTTTGGTAGTAGGTTGTTCTACGATTTCCATAAACAGCAATATAGTCTATCTCTAGTCAAATGTGGCTATCTGCATGACAGACTAGCTGTGCTAAAACTGGAATCATGCTTTAACGCAGACATGCTTCACGCTGGCGCCCCCAGCTCTGAGCCCGATAACCTGGACCCCGAAAAGAATGGAGACCCCCGATGGCCCACCAATTATCTTTGCTGATTAATGGCGAATTTGTTGCCAGCCAAACTGACCAGTGGATTGCGGTAACCAACCCGGCCACCCAGCAGACGCTGTGCGAAGCCCCGGCGGCCACCGCCGAGGAAATGGAGCAGGCCATTGCGGCGGGCAAGGCGGCCTTCCAAACCTGGAAAGAGGTGCCGGTGTCGGAGCGAGCGCGCTTGATGCTGCGCTATCAGGCGCTGCTGAAAGAACATCACGATGAGATTGCCGAGATTCTCAGCCAGGAAACCGGCAAAACCTTTGAGGATGCCAAGGGCGACGTTTGGCGTGGCATCGAGGTGGCAGAACAGGCCGCTAACATCGCGTCGCTGATGATGGGCGAAACCGTGGAGAACGTGGCGCGTAGCATCGATACCCACTCCTGGACCCAGCCTTTGGGAGTATGCGCGGGGATTACCCCGTTCAACTTCCCGGCCATGATTCCCCTATGGATGTTCCCACTGGCCATCGCCGCCGGTAATACCTTTGTGCTCAAGCCTTCCGAGCAAGATCCGATGACGCCGAATCGACTGGCTGAGTTATTTCAAGAGGCTGGCGCAGCGCCAGGCTTGTTACAGGTGGTGCACGGCGGTAAGGAGCAGGTCGATACGTTGCTTAGGCATCCTGATATTAAAGCGGTATCGTTCGTGGGTTCCGTGCCGGTGGGGCAGCACGTGTACCGCACCGCAACCGACAACATGAAGCGCGCGCAGTGCTTCGCCGGCGCTAAAAATCACATGGTGATCATGCCGGATGCCAACAAGGAACAGGTTGTTAGTAGCCTGGTGGGTTCTTCTTGTGGGGCTGCGGGTCAGCGCTGCATGGCGATCAGTGTGGCGGTGTTCGTGGGCGATTCAAAAGCCTGGATCGATGAGCTGGCCAGCCAGTTTGCTCAAATTCGTCCGGGGGCATGGAATGACCCGGAAGCGGCCTATGGCCCGCAGATCAGCCCGGCCGCCAAACAGCGAGTGCTGAGCATGATTGAACAGGGCAAAAAAGAAGGCGCTACCTGTTTGCTGGATGGATCAGATTGCACCGTGGAAGGTCTGCCAGACGGTAACTGGGTTGGCCCAACGTTATTCACCGATGTGACTACCGACATGGCAATTTACCGGGAGGAAATTTTTGGCCCGGTGTTGTGCTGCGTTTGTGTGGACTCACTAGAAGAAGCCTTGGAGCTGGTTAACAGCAGTCCCTATGGCAATGGTACTTCCATTTTTACCGCCAACGGCGCTGCGGCACGTAAATATCAGCACCAAGTAGAAGTCGGGCAAGTGGGTATCAATGTGCCGATTCCTGTGCCGCTGCCCTTCTTCAGCTTCACGGGATGGAAGGGCTCTTTCTATGGTGATCAACACGCTTATGGCAAGCAAGGCGTGCGTTTTTATACGGAAACCAAGACGGTTACTAGCCGCTGGTTTGACTCCGATATCCCGGTTGCGGCGGGACCCAATATGAGCATCAACTTGAAGTAAAAGATTGAAAATATCGGGCGTTTATTTGAAAACGTAATGAAGATTTCTAATGAAAAATTGTTTTCTGAAAAACGCCCGTGTTATTGAACGCTCAACTAACGTGTTGAGTATGAGTTATAGAAAATAACGGCGAGAAAAACTGTGGATTTTTCTTTTACTGAAGAGCAGCAAGCGTTCCGCGAAACGGCGAGACAATTTTCTGAAAAAGAATTCTCTCCCTATGCCGCCGAATGGGATGCAAAAAGCTATTTTCCAAAGGACGCCATTCGTAAAGCGGGAGAGTTAGGTTTTTGCGCTCTCTATTGTGATGAAGAGCATGGTGGCATGGGTTTGTCCCGTCTCGATGCTGCATTGATTTTCGAACAATTGTCACAAGGGTGTACTTCGACTACGGCCTTTATCACCATTCATAACATGGCTACCTGGATGTTGACCCGCTTCGGTAACGATGCGACACGGTCGCGCTGGGCCGAAGCCCTAATGAGTGGCGAAAAGCTGGCTTCCTATTGCCTCACTGAACCGAATGCAGGTTCGGACGCTGCGGGACTTTCGACTACGGCAAAAAAGGATAACGGCGACTATGTATTGAATGGTGCCAAGGCCTTTATTTCCGGCGCTGGAGATACCGATGTGCTGGTATTGATGGCGCGTACGGGTGGCCCTGGTGCTGGCGGAGTTTCCTGTTTTGCTGTGCCCGCAGATGCGCCAGGGGTTAGCTATGGGCGCAACGAGGCCAAGATGGGCTGGAAAAGTCAGCCCACCCGAGCGGTCATCCTGGAGGATGTGCGAATCCCGGCGGAGTGCCTGATCGGTGAAGAAGGGCAGGGCTTCAAGATTGCCATGGGCGGGTTGGATGGTGGCCGCATCAATATTGCCAGCTGTTCACTAGGTGCCGCTCAGGCAGCGCTACATCAGGCGCAGCAATATGTGCAGGAACGTAAACAATTTGGTCAGGCCATTAGCGATTTTCAGACGGTGCAATTCACCCTGGCAGACATGGCAACGGAACTGGTAGCGGCACAGCAGATGGTACGCCTGGCTGCCTGGAAACTGGATCAAAACCACAGCGATAAGAGCATGCTGTGCGCCATGGCCAAGCGGATGGCTACGGATCTGTGTTTCAACGTCTGCAACCACGCGTTGCAACTGCACGGGGGGTACGGCTATATCACTGAGTATCCGTTGGAGCGCTACCTGCGTGATGCGCGGGTGCATCAGATTCTGGAAGGCACCAATGAAATCATGCGCGTGATTATTGCGCGCAATGTGCTAAAAGATTTGTCGTTTCTTTAAGTAATCAATCACCGTAAGAGTGACTCTCCAGCTGCGAGCCAGCTGGTGAAAGCGGGGTTAGTTTCTTTGCGGCTCAAGCGACGCTCTTACCACTGCAACAAAACAAGGGAGAGATAACAATGAAAGTCGCATTCTTTGGTGTTGGCCATATGGGTGGGCCCATGGCGGCCAACCTGATTAAGGCTGGTCATCAGGTCACTGTCTTTGATCTGGTTCCAGAGCTGCTCAACGGTGCCGTGAAAGAAGGTGCGCAAGCGGCCAGTAGTGCAGCGCAAGCGGTGCAGGGAGCGGAGGTTGTTGTCAGCATGCTGCCCTCTGCCGGTGCCGTGCGCGGACTTTACCTGGGCGACGATGGCGTACTGCAACAGATTGATGAAAGCGCACTGATTATCGACTGTTCCACCATCGATGCGGATACTGCCCGTGACGTGGAAAGCATAGCCAAAGAGCAAGGCAGGGTGATGATTGATGCGCCTGTATCTGGCGGTGTGGGTGGAGCCAAGGCCGGGACGTTGACCTTTATCTGCGGTGGGCCGCAAGCGGCGGTGGATCGTGCTCGTCCGGTTCTAGAATGCATGGGTGCACAGGTATTTCGTGCCGGCGATAATGGCGCAGGTCAGTTAGCAAAAATCTGCAATAATATGTTGCTGGCCATCCATATGATCGGTACCGCAGAAGCGCTACAAATGGGCGTGGATCATGGGCTCGATCCAGCGGTGTTATCCGATATTATGAAAGCCAGCTCTGGTGATAACTGGTCACTGGATAAGTACAACCCCTGGCCCGGGGTGATGGAAAATGTGCCGTCGTCGAAAAATTATGAAGGCGGTTTCGCGGTAAAGCTTATGAACAAAGATCTGGGTTTGGCATTACAAGCCGGTCTCAGCAGCCAGTCCGCCACGCCCATGGGTAACTTGGCGAAAAGCCTATATGCCGCTCATGGTAATCACGGCTACTCAGATAAGGACTTTTCCAGTATCCAAGCTTTTTTTCAGCATAAAAACGACTGACTGGCTATGGGCCGCAGAGCTCCCACAGCCAGCGTTTTTTAATGATCGTTGGGCTGCCATAGTTGATTTGGTGTGTGGCATAGAAAACTTGGTCGAGGTTTCTTTGCCGCATACGGAGCCTGGCAGGCATTGTCCTGCCGGTTGAATACGAAGAAGACATTGCTACGTGGATCCGGTGCCATATTGGCATTAGAACCATGCAGCGTATTACAGTCGAACAACAGCAGGCTGCCCGCGGGGCCCGTGGGCGCCTCAATGCCGTTTCTATTGATCATTGAGCTCAGGGCATCTTCTGGCGGCACACCAATTTGCTGCTTCTTCAGCGACTGTTTGTGATGTTCGTCTGGCGTTTCTCCTATGCAGGGAATGAAATGCTGATGGGATCTGGGAATCAGCATTAGTGGGCCATTGAACGTGTGGTTATCAGTAAGAATGATTGAGGCACTTACCGCGTGCATGGCTGGCATGCCGTCCTCGGCGTGCCAAGTTTCAAAGTCAGAATGCCAATTAAAGCCTTTACCTTTGAACCCTGGCTTATAGTTAATGCGTGATTGGTGAATATAATGTTCACCTCCCAATATCTGCTTCACCCGATCGGTTAGGCGTGGGTCACGGGCCAGTCTTTGGAAAGCGCGATGTAAAAAGTGTACCGCAAAGACAGAACGAATCTCCTGGCTGTCAGGTTCGGTAATTGTGAAAGAGCGATTTCGATAGTCATTACGATTGAGAAGCTCGCTCATGGCGTTAGAAAGCGCGTTCACTTCATCGCTGTGCAAAAAACCGCGTTCGAACAGAAAGCCGTTCTGCTCAAAGTTATCAAGTTGTGATTGGGAAAGCGGCCCAGGAAGATGGCGGCCTTTCACCGTATGCTCCTGACGCTTGTACCAAGGTTGGTCCGGGTGTTGATGTAACCGGGTGGGATAAGGATCGGTTTGTATCGATGCAGGGCAAGTTAGGTTCTGCGCTGACATCAAATCACCTCCGTCATTCTTTCAGAAATCAGCATTTACCTTGCGCTAAGGTTTCTTGTTTCTCCTATGTAAATTAAAGACCAATATGTGATTGGTCGGATAAGATGACGGTAAGGACGATGAAATGATTTTCAACCCTCATTTATTTCAGGTCCCAGCCGGTCATCATTATCGGTAGGTGGCGTTTACTTGCTCAAGCTACCATAGCTTGCCGGCACAACGGTTCATTATTAGCTTATGCAAACGCATAGCGGTCATGCTGCTCAATGATCTTCGGGGGGCTTTTCATCCATTCCTATAATAAATGTGTTGATGAGCATTCGGGCTATAACGATTAAAATGTCAAAGAAGATTAAATGTCTGAGTGGTTATGAGCCAAGCCAGTGCTCAGTTTGATACGGTGAAAGTGAAAGGTCGTACAACACACCAACCATGGATGAGGTATCAATTATGCTTGGATGGGCTCTCACATTTCTTGTCGTAGCAATTATTGCTGGCGTACTCGGCTTTGGTGGTATCGCTTCCGGCGCGGCATCCATTGCCAAAATTATTTTCTTTATCTTTCTGGCACTGCTGGTCATTAGCCTGGTCGTCAATGCGCTGAAAGGGCGTGGTCCGAAGGTGTGACAGCGTTATTACCAGTGGGTGAGGGCTGCGCCTATCACTCACTGGACATCGGCCTCTAGAAGTGAATAACTATGCGCTGTGGCACTCTTATAAGGCTTCGATTATAGAGTTGTTCACTAAGGTGACCGGTTATTGTCATAATCGCATCGCTATAACAACGACGACTGTGCTGTCAGCGTTCCATCACGGTAGTCCCGCAGGGTTTGATTAATTTCACTTTGAGTGTTCATCACGAAGGGGCCATATTGCACTATCGGCTCCCCCAGCGGCTTGCCTGACAGCAACAACAGACGCGCCCCCCTTTTTCCTGCTACTAGCTTTACATTATCACCATCGGTCAAGGTGGCTAGATGATGGGTTTCCACGGTCTCTCCGCTCACCTCTATGCGACCTTCGAACAGATACACAAAGGCGTTATGGCCCCGCGCCAGTGGCACGGTAAGGTTTTCTCTCGGGCGTAGTACCACATCTAGATATAACGGGTTGGTTTGGCCGCCTTTCATCGGAGCACTGAGCGTTTGCTCGGCAATCGTCACTTCACCGGCAATGGCTTTGATCTGCCCACCACTGGCCAGATCCAACCGCGGCATCTCTGTATCAGCAATATCTCGATACGTTGCCGGCTTCATTTTTTCCGCTGCGGGCAAGTTAATCCACAGTTGAAAACCGCGTAACAAACCGTTTTCCTGTTGTGGCATTTCTTCATGGATAATACCGCTTCCAGCGGTCATCCATTGCACGCCACCCTGTTTGAGATCCCCTTCGTTTCCTAGGTGATCTCGGTGACGCATATGGCCTTCCACCAAATAGGTCACCGTTTCAAATCCCCGATGCGGATGCGGCGGAAAGCCGGCAATATAATCGTCGGGATTGTCGGAGGAAAACGCATCGAGCATCAGAAACGGGTCCAAACGCATGAGAGGGGTATATCCCAGTGCGCGCTTCAGCTTAACGCCAGCACCATCGGATGTATCCATTGCGCGAAACGTATTAAGAATGCTGCGTTCCATAAGAACCTCCTAAACTTAATGGCAGAAGCCGACATCTCGCCAAAACATCACCTTCGTCCCGCCGGTGTCAGACGTGGACAATCTCTCGCTTTCCCAACGGCTCGCGGCCGTGTGGCGAGTTCCAGTCCAGCTGCGGGCCGATGGAAATAATCCCATGGGGGTTGATGGTCGGGTGGCTGCGAAAATAGTGGTGACGAATATGTGCTAAGTTCACCGTTTCGGCCACGCCGGGAAGCTGATAAATGTCTTTTAGTAAGCCCTGTAAATTTGGATAATCGCTGATCCGTTGCCGGTCGCACTTGAAGTGCGTGACATACACCGGGTCAAAGCGAACCAGGGTGGTCCACAGCCGAATATCTGCTTCTGTTAAGGTATTGCCTACCAGGTAACGCTGTTTTCTCAACCGCTCCTCTAATACATCGAGTCGCTTGAATAAGGCCTCTACCGCATCGTCGTAGGCGTCCTGACGGGTAGCGAAACCGGCCTTGTACACGCCGTTGTTAACGTCGTGATAAATGCCTTCGTTGATCGTTTCGATATCTGCTTGTAATGCTTCAGGGTAGTAATCGCCCGCGGTAACGCCGAGCTCATCAAAACTGCTGTTAAGCATGCGGATAATATCGGCGGATTCATTGCTGACGATGGTTTCCTGTTGTGTATCCCAGAGTACGGGTACGGTCACCCGACCGGTATAATTGTGATCGGCCTTGAGGTACAACTCATACAGCTTTTTGAAACCATACAATGAATCTCCAGTGGCCCCGTCAAAGTCATCCCGTAGTTCCCAACCGCTCTCCAGCATGAGCGGATGAACCACAGACACACTAATATGTTGCTGCAAACCTTTCAGCGTGCGCATAAGCAGCGTGCGGTGGGCCCACGGGCAGGCATAGGAGACATAAAGATGGTAGCGACCGCTTTGCGCCTGAAAGCCGCCCTCACCACTGGGGCCTGCGCTGCCATCGGCGCTGATCCAGTTACGAAACTGACTCTGAGAGCGCTCGAAACGACCACCGGTACTTTGGGTGTCGTACCACTTATCTTGCCATCTTCCGTCGACTAACAATCCCATGATGCTCTCTCTACGTAAATGTGCTTTTGTCTTACCTCAAGTGCTTGCTAGTAGTTCAGAACGCGCCACAGCTAACGCTTTTTCTTTGACGTCGTCGCCCATGTTCAACCCTTCGGCGAATACAAACTCCACATCGGTGATGCCGATAAAACCGAAGAACAATTTGATATATGGAGTGACCGTATCGTTGCTGGTGCCGGCATAGATACCCCCTCTGGCTGCTAGTACCGTTACAGGTTTGTTTTCCAGCAAACCCTGTGGCCCCTTTTCGGTATAACGAAAGGTGATTCCGGCACGGGCTACGTGATCAATCCAACTCTTCAACTGGCTGGGAATGCCGAAGTTGTACATGGGAAGGCCCAGCACAATATGGTCTGCCGCCTTGATCTCATCAATCAGGGCCAAGGAAAACGCGTCGATCGCTTGCTGTTCGTCGGTGCGCTGCGTTGCCGAGGTGAAAAAGGCGCTAACGCGATTACCGTCTAGGTGAGGAATGGGATCTGTAGACAGGTCTCGTACGCGCACCGTAGCTTGCGGATGTTTGGCTTTCAGCGCATCCACCTGCGCATTAACCAGTGCGGAGGAATTACCGTTATCACCAAAGACGCTGCTTTTGATCACCAGAATGTTCATAACCCCAACTCCATTTATTGTGTGGCCGGCCCAGGTGGGCGACAGGATTGTTTCTATGGATCTATTGTGGTTTCAGTAAATACGATATAAAACGGGATAAACCTGCACATTTATCTCAGGAATTTCGATATGTCAGCCAAAATTACACTGGATCAGTGGCAGGCGTTGCTGGCTGTGGTGGATGAGGGAGGCTATGCCAGCGCTGCTGAGGCCCTGAATAAGAGCCAGTCGGCGATTAGCTATGCGGTGCAAAAGATAGAAACCGAGCTGGGAGTGCGCGCCTTCACTCTGGAAGGGCGACGCGCCAAGCTCACTGAAACCGGACAAATGCTGTATCGCCAAGCCAAAGTGCTGGTGGAGGAAGCTAACCGCCTAGAAAGCGCGGCCATTCAGCTCAGTCAGGGTTGGGAGCCGCTGGTACGGGTAACGGCCGACGGGTTATTTCCCCAGCATTGTATGTTGTCCGCGCTGGATGCTTTCGCTCAGCACAGCCCTCTGACACGGGTTGAATACAGTGAGACTATCCTGTCCGGCTCTGATGAAGCGCTGCTGCGCAAGGAGGCCGATGTGGTAGTAGGCGGACGTGTGCCACCAGGTTTTTTTGGCGACCCCCTGATGCGGGTACGTTTTCTGGCCGTGGCAGCTGCCGATCATCCATTGGCCCAGGCTAAGGAGCTGACCCATGAAGATCTTCGCCACCACCGCCAGATCGTGGTTCGTGATTCCGGCAGCCGACGTATTGATTCCGGTTGGCTCGGCGCAGAGCAGCGCTGGACCGTATCTCATGCCTCCACTCGAATGGCAGCAATTCGTCGCGGGCTGGGCTTTGCTTGGGTGCCGGAATCTGAAATGGGTGACGGCCTTGAGACCGGCGCCCTGAAGGTTCTGGCCTTGGATGAAGGAGTAGAGCGCATGATGGACTTGTACCTGATTTATGCTGATGGCCAATACGCAGGCCAAGCCGCCCGTTATCTTGGGGAGCGGATTCGAGATGCTGCTGCCTTGCCTTGTCCGGGGGTGACGGTTTCGGCTCGCTCACCCGCTAATGACGCGCAAAGCGTAAAATAGGGCGCACACGCCAAACGTGAGGAGACTGCCATGCAACGTTTAATGATTCCGAGATTTCTGGTGCTGGCCTCAGCCTTGTTGCTCAGTGCCTGCGTTAGCCCGGTGGTAATCGACAGCCAGCCGGACGCGAATCTTGCCCAATACCAGACTTACGCCTTTGTTTCCCAGGCTGAAGACGGTCCCCGCGAGCTGGATGATCAACGCACTCTGGCTGCGCTGGAAAAAGCGCTGGCGGCGGAGGGAATGACCGAGGTCGATGCAGACCAAGCGGATGTGCAGGTGAAATACTTTTTCAAGCGTGAGCAGCGCTTTGATGGTTCCTCCGTTCAATTTGGGTTTGGTTTTACCCGTAACAATGTGGGGTTGGGAGCCTCCACTCCCACAGAAGGCGAGATTAGCGACGAATACAAGCTGGTAGTGCAGTTGATTGATCCTCAGAACCGCAATGTAGTGTGGCAGGCAACCAGCCGTGACAAAATGCATGATGAGATGAGCAGTGAGCGTCGCAATACGTATATTCAAAAAGCGGTAGAGGAAATGTTCAAGCAGTATCCGTAAGCGGCCAACTCAAGGTGGCACAAAGCCCCCCGCCCGCGCGATTGTGCAGAGTAAGCTGCCCGCCGCTGCGGGCCATCACGGTGGCTACAATGGCTAGGCCTAGACCCGTTTGCCCTCGGTCCCCGCGGTGGCCCCGCGCGCAAACCACCGCTTGATTGTCACTGATTCCTGGACCTTGGTCCTCCACATGGATGTGCAGCTCACGGGTATTCGCCACAACGCGAATCCACACTTCCTTGCCCTTTGGTGTGTAACGCAACGCATTCTCCAGCAAGTTGCGTAATGCCAGGCTGGCCAGGGAGGGGGCTGCCAGTGTTATCCCGGCACACGCTTGGTCATCACGCTGCACGGCTTGCCGCTGCGGGTGTCCGGCCAGCTGGGCCAAACTTTCATCGATCACCTTTCTCACTAGGCGCGGCCGACTCTGTGGTAGTCCGTCTAGGCGGGCCAAGGCCAGCAACTGTTGCAGGTTATCCGCCATCCTTGAACTGGCGTTCTCCGCTGCCGTCAATGCCATCATGGCTGGTGCATCTGGAGCCATTTTTAAGCGGGCAACTTGTAACTGGGTTTTCAGTGCTGCCAGCGGCGTACGCAGCTCATGGGCTAGATCATCGGTTAGGCGGCGTTCGCGCAACAATGCCTGCCGGGCCTGGTCGGCCCAACCATCCAGCGCGGTTACCAATGGCATCAGTTCAGTTATCCCCGCCGCGCTGGACGCCACCCCGGATTTTGTCTGCACGGGCCGTGACTCAAATTCCTTGCGCATCGCATCCAAGGGTGCCAAGCCACGGCTCACAGCCCAGCGCACCGCCAACCAGGCGCCCAATAGTGCCAGCAACAGGCCTACCAGCAACGCCCAGGCTAGGGTCGACAACAGGGATTCACGCACCGCCATGGGTTCCGCTGTCGCCACCCGTATTTGCCCTTCGCTGACGGTATACACGCGCCAGCGCTCACCCTCCAGGGATCGTTCCGTAAAGCCGTCCTGAGCACTGGCAAGGTGAGCCGTTGGGGCTCCACCGGAGCGTGCCAAAATCTCGCCCCGTACATTCATCACCTGACAAAATAACCCGCTATTCACCGCGGCCTGCAACCCAGGGTTACCGGATAACACCGGTGCACTGGCATTGGCCATGGAAGCGACCATGCGTGCCGACGCTGCCAGACGTTGATCCAGTGCCGTTCCCAGATGCTGCTTGACGGTATTGTGTAACCACAATGCCAACAGCAACCAGACACTCAGCAAGCTGAGCGCCACCAGCCACAGCACCCGGGAACGTAATGAGCGTGCCATCATAGCGGCGCGCCTAACCGGTAACCGCCACCGCGTACGGTTTCCACAATGCGACTATCCAGTTTGCGGCGCAGGTTATGGATATGTACCGTCAAAGCGTTGCTCTCCACGCCGTCCATCCAGCCGTAAACACGGTCGGCCAATTGGTCCGCCGTGAGTAACCGACCCTGGCTTTGCAACAAAGCAAGCAACAACGCCATTTCCCGCCGTTGCAATTCCACTTCTTTATCCGCCAGCCAGACTTGCTGTCGGAACGGATCGACCCGTAGCCTGCCATGCTCAATAAACGGACGGGCTTGGCCCCGGGTACGACGCAATAGGGCCTGTAAGCGCGCTGCCAGCTCGCCCAAATCAAACGGCTTAATCAGGTAATCATCGGCGCCGCGGTGCAAGCCATCAATGCGGTCTTGCACCGCGTCTCGGGCGGTGAGGATCAATACCGGCACCGTCAGCCCAGCCTCACGCCATTGGCAAAGGGCTTCACTACCCTCTTGGTCGGGCAGTCCTAGATCTAGCACCAACGCATCAAAATCCACGCTTTTCCAAGCGGCCAGGCCGTCCCGCGCAAGCGTCACCCAGGCTACGGTAAATCCCATGGCTTGTAGACCGGCCTGAATACCGTCGCCTAACAGGGCATCATCTTCGATCAATAAAATATGCATGCCGTTCTGACCCGGTTAGGCTGCTCAAGTTGCAACCCAGTGTACGCTCCGCCAGTTAACTCACGGTTAATGGAGCCGGGTCACACTGGTGACTTCTTGATTGGAGATACCGTGGACACAGTCATTATTGGGCCTCTGGCCCTGCCGGCAGGCACCTTCGTGGTGCTGGTCGGGTTTTTCGCCGCTACCCTGGCTAGCCTGTGGTGGCAACGACGCGGCCAACGCATTGAAGCAACACTTTGGTTGATTGCGGTTACCGCCGTGTTTGGTGCCCGTCTGGCATTTGTGTTGCGCTACCACAACCAATATGAATCTTGGCTGGCCATGCTCGATATCCGTGACGGAGGCTGGTGGTGGCCCGGTGTACTACTGGCCCTGCCGGTGCTGGCTGTTAGCCTGTTCCGACACACCCGCGTTCGGGCTGCGCTGCTATCCACCTGTGCAGCCGCCATGCTCACCATGACGGTGACGCTTGCTGCTCTGCAGGCATTGTCGCCAACACCCAGCCCGCTACCTGACGTCACGCTGTATAACCTAGAAGGGGAGACCGCCACACTAAAATCGGCGGCTAACGGGGTAACACTGGTAAATCTGTGGGCGACCTGGTGCCCACCATGCCGACGGGAGATGCCGGTGCTTGAAAGCGCACAGCAACGTTACCCAGATGTCCGCTTCATTCTCGTCAATCAGGGTGAGAACCCGACTCAGGTTCGCCAGTATCTCGCCGAAGAGCAGCTGCACTTTGAATACCTGCTACTGGATCCGCATACCGATTTGGGTCGCTATGCAGGAAACCGTGGGCTGCCACTGACCCTACTGTTCGATAATAAGGGGCAAGAAGTGGCGCGCCATTTTGGCCCCCTGTCCGACGCCAGCCTGCACCACTTTCTCAACCATAACCTTTCCGGAGACACCCCATGAGCAAAATAGTTGTCCTGCTGCTAACCCTGCTGGCTCCCCTTATTAGCCAAGCCGAAGCGGCTTCGATGGACAGCCTGCTGACCCAGCTAGAGGCCAGCAGCTGGGTGGCAGAAGGTGCGCAGGAGCCGCAGCGGGTCGCCTATCTATTCACAGATATGGCTTGCCCCTACTGCGCTCGATTATGGGAAAACATGCAGCCGATGATTAACGACGCCGATAATGTGCTGCAGGTCCGTCATATCATCGTCGGGCTGATCAACCCTAAACGCAGCTTCACGCAAGGCGCTGCAGTGCTGGGGGCTCCAGATCCGAGCGCTGCATTGGCAGAACACGAAGAGTATTATGATGACGGCGGTATTCGACCGCTGGAGCGAGTACCTGATGCCATTCGCAGCCAGATTCAAAGCAACACAGCGTTGATGATCGGGCTCGGCCTGCAAGGCACACCGACACTCATTTTCCAAGACAAGGAAGGGCGCTGGCGCGTGGCGCCAGGGATGATCGGCGAAGCCGACCTAAGACAGCAAGTGTTTCAGCTACATTAAACGAAACGCGAAATGTTCAACGTTGAAATGCGAACAAAGCGCAAAACGAGAGGCAAGGCTCCCGCTCGCGCTTTTTTAACGTTCAATTTTGAACGGGCAGCTCAATCCGATAACCAGCTTACTTTGCCCTGACATACCGTCAACTTCACGGTGCCCTTGAGCTGAGCATAGCGCCAAGGAGAATTGTTGCCGGCGGATAACCAATCTTCGCGGAGATCTTTTGCCGCCGTGGGGTCGAGAACACATAGGCTCGCCGGGCGGCCGGCTTCCAGCTGGCCGGCCTGAATACCCAGGCAGCGAGCGGGAGCGGCGGTGACGGCATCCAGCGCGCGCAACAAGTCCAGCTTGCCCTCATCCACCAGTTGCAGCACCAACGACAGCAGCACATCCAGCCCGGCCATACCCGGCTTGGTGGCTGGGAAGGGGGCTGCCTTGCTGGAGGAACCAATGGGTGTGTGCTGAGAGCAGATAGCATCGATGGTGCCATCGGCCACCGCTTCCAGCAGTGCTTGCCGGTCCTCGGCACTGCGCAGCGGCGGGATCACGTGACAATGGCTGTTGAAACCTTCCAGCGCCGATTCATCCAGCAACAAGTGCTGAATACTCACATCTGCGGTCACCGGCAGACCTCGTCGTTTGGCGGCCCTCAGCAGGCGCAAAGAGTCGCGACTGGAGATCTGCTGGAAATGTGCCCGCACTCCGGTGGCCTCCACCAACAACAGGTCGCGTGACAGGTCCACGCTTTCCGCCACGGCGGGAATGCCGGGCAGGCCGAGGCGGGTGGCCACCGGCCCTTCGTGTGCACAACCGCCGGCGCTGAGCGCCGAATCCTGCGGCCGGAACATCACTGGCAAATCAAAGGTCGCCGCGTATTCCAAACTGCGCTTGAGTACCAGCGCATTGGCCACCTTGCCACCGGCATTGCCCACTGCAATACAGCCGGCCCGGGCCAAGGTAGACATTTCTGCCAGTTGCTCGCCCAGCAGGCCCTGAGTCATGGCGGCGATGGGCATGATACGGGCAAACCCGGCCTGCCCGGCCTGCTCGCGGATCAATCGAACCACGGCGGTGGAGTCCACCGGCCCACAATCAGGCTGGGCGGCCAAATGGGTAATGCCCCCCGCCGCCGCGGCACGGGTTTCACTGGCAATATCGCCGGTGCGACCACTGCCGGGCAGAGACAAATGCACGCAGGCATCCACTAGCCCCGGCAATACCCAGTGGCCATCGGCCTGGACAATATCGGCACCTGGTGCATCCAGGCTGGCGCCGATGCGGATCAGGCGACCGTTTTCGATCAGCAGGTCGGCCACATCGTCGCGGCCACTGGCCGGATCAATCACCCGGCCTTTGCGGATCAGGATGTGGGCGCGTTTACGGTTAGCGCTGGCCACGGGCACCTCCCGCTGCGGACATGTCACTATCCTGGCCGCTGATCGCCATGGACATGACCGCCATACGCACGGCGATGCCGAACGTGACCTGGTTGAGAATCACTGATCGAGGACCATCTGCCACTTCCGACGCGATTTCCACGCCCCGGTTAATAGGCCCGGGGTGCATCACGATGGCGTCCTCTTTAGCAAATAGCAGCTTGTCGTTGTTAAGCCCGTAGAGCCGAAAAAACTCAGCTTCACTGGGCAGCAAGGCGGAATCCATACGCTCTTTTTGCAGACGCAGCATGATTACCACATCCACGTCTTTTAGGCCCTGAGCCATGTCGGTGAACACGGTTGCGCCGAGGGCTTCTGCATCTACCGGAAGTAATGTCTTCGGGCCGATCAGGCGTACTTCATCGGCGCCAAGAATATTCAATGCATGGACCTGGGAGCGGGCCACACGGGAATGGAGAATGTCACCAACGATGGCCACTTTCAGGCCCTCGAAGCCGCCCTTGTAGTGGCGAATGGTATACATGTCGAGCATCGCCTGAGTGGGGTGCGCATGGCGTCCGTCACCGGCATTGATCACCGCTACGTTGGGGGTTACTTCATTGGCGATGAAGAAAGGCGCTCCGGAATCCTGATGGCGCACCACGAACATGTCCGCCGCCATGGCTTCCAAATTACGCAGGGTATCGAGCAGGGTTTCGCCCTTGCTGGTCGCTGATTTGGCAATGTCCAGATTGAGCACATCCGCGCTCAGCCGCTGGGCCGCCAGCTCAAAGGTGCTGCGGGTGCGGGTACTGGATTCGAAGAACAGGTTCACCACGGTTTTGCCGCGTAACAGTGGGACCTTCTTGATTGCCCGGCCGCCCACATCCACAAAGCTTGCAGCCGTATCGAGAATATCTTCCAGCAGGGAGCGGGGCAGATGCTCAGTGGTGAGAAAATGGCGGAGCTTACCGCTGTCGGTAAGTTGTACTCGGGAGGATGGCGCAAGCGTCGGCGTCATTCTTATGACCTTGTCTCAGTATCGTCCTCAACAACCAGATTGCGAATTTCGGCAATCAATGGAGAGGGTCCGCGTAATTCTATCCGCTGATGGGGGGGTAATGCCAAAGTTTCCCCACAAATATCAGCACCAATCGGTAATTCCCGACGGCCGATGTCGAACAATACCACTAGGGATATGGACGCCGGGCGGCCAAAATCGAACAATTCGTTCATGGCCGCTCGAATGGTGCGGCCGGTCATTAGCACGTCATCCACCAGTAAAATGTGCTGGCCGTCCACATCGAAGGGCAGCTTGGATGGCGTTACCTTGGGTTTAAGGCCGCGGGTATCAAAGTCGTCTCGATAAAAAGCCGGGTTCAGTGAGCCCAGCGGTAACGCGGTCGGCAGTCGCGCATTCAGAGCCTGCGCTACCCAGGCTCCCCCGGACTCAATTCCTACTAACAACGGTGCCTTGCCTGCAAACTGGTCATTGATGGCAGTAGCCATGGCATCCAGGTGTGTCTGCAATTGTTGCTCATCCCAGCTCAAGGCTGTTCTCCCACAATCCATAAACCGTAAGAGTAGCAGAAGGCTGGGCTGCTGAGGCAATCAACGGAACAGCTGATCAAATCGTTCAGTTTTTTGCGCTGTGTCGCAGCAAGCAATGCGGACAAGCTAGCCTCACCACCAAGGCGACTGTAAGTTTTGTATTATTTGGAACCCACCGTGCTGTACGGACTCCAAGCTACTAAGGGATCGCCCGGTCATAAGGGCGAAGAACATTGGAAGGGAATCACCATGAAACTGCGCAATGACTCGCAACGCTTTGGTGCTATTGCCCTGCTATTCCACTGGCTGGTGGCATTGGCGGTGATTGGCCTGTTTGCATTGGGCTTTTATATGGTGGATTTGGGTTACTACGACCCTTGGTATCGTAAGGGGCCCGATCTGCATCGTAGCGTTGGCGTTCTGCTGTTTATTGTCATGACTCTTCGTCTTGGCTGGCGATTTATCTCGCCGCCACCGGCGCCGCTTGCGTCCCACAAACCCTTGGAAAAGATCAGTGCCCACCTTACCCACTGGGCTCTGTATATTTTGTTGTTTGTAGCCATGGTGAGTGGCTACCTGATTAGCAGCGCCGATGGTTCTTCCGTTGCGGTGTTTAATTGGTTTTCCGTGCCCTCGGTCAGTGGCCACCAAACTGGCCTAGAGGACACCGCCGGGCTGATTCATTACTGGGCCACTTGGGCGGTGATTGGGTTAGCCAGCATGCACGCGCTCGCCGCCATTAAACATCACCTTCTTGATCGCGATGATACATTGCGGCGCATCCTTGGCTTGGCGCCTCGCACCAACCCGTCTCCCTCAACGGGCACACACAATTATTCTTAATCATCCAAACGGAGCTTGATGCTTATGTTGACGTTATTGAAAAAAATCACTCTTCCTACCTTGGCACTGCTGCTTAGCAGTATGGCGTTTGCCGAGCAGCCCGGCGGCACCTACAAGTTCGATACCAAGGGCACTCACCAGTTTGTCATGTTCAAAATTTCCCACCTGGGTTACAGCTGGCTGTATGGGCAATTTAATGATTTTACCGGTGAGTTCATTGTGGATGCGGACAATCCGGAGAACAGCCAGGTAACCGCCATCATCCAGACCGCCAGTGTGGATTCCAACCATGCCGAGCGAGACAAGCACCTGCGCGGTGATGATTTTCTAGACGTGAAGAAATTTCCCACCGCGACGTTTAAAAGCACAAGCATTGAAAAAACCGGCGAGCAAACCGCTAAAATCACAGGGGACTTCACCCTGCATGGTGTGACCAAGCCGGTAACCCTGGATGCCAAACTGATCGGCCATGGCGATGATCCTTGGGGCGGCTACCGTATGGGCCTAGAAGCTAGCACTACTCTGACACTGGCAGATTTTGGTATTACCAAGAATCTAGGACCGGCGTCTGAAACAGTGGAGATAATTATTTCAGTGGAAGGCATCAAGCAGTAACGCTGTTGGTTCTCGTAGGTCGGATTAGTCGCCTTAGGCGTAATCCGACCTGACGTGTTGGTCTCGGCGTTAATGTAAAACCGTGGGCACGGCATGTGCCAATTCAGGCGGCGCTTTCTTATAAATAGGGCGCGCGCAAGATACCGTCCAGGTCTGAATAAGGAATCGTCAGGATCGGCTGCCCCATGGCGTAAGGGGCGATGTGGTACACATTGTATTGCAGCACGAGCCCCTTATCAGTGAAGAAGACGTTATCGGTTTTGTCGAACGGCCAGCTGTCACGGAAAGCTTGGTCCAAATTTTCTTTATTCAGCCACGCGGTATGTTGCTCGCGGGCTTTTTCCCAGAAAGCAGCTTGTTGGCCCGGCACCAGCATGTCGTTTAGTTTGACACTTTGTTGTTTAGCGAGATCCCAGTGAAAGTACTGCACGCTAGGCAGCCCGTGGGCGCCCCCGGTGTATTCATAGGTTTCCATAGACAGAGTGATAACGTCTCCGCGGCGACCCTGTTTTTTCACCGTAGCGGTAAGCTCCCAGCCCTGCCTCGAGGCCATGGCCATGTCGGACGCGTCTTGCAGAAATGCATCCGCCAGATCTTCAATGCGGACATCGTGGCTGGGGTTATCTTCATTGTGAATCAGCATGGCAGCAAGGTGCTGGGTGATAGCGTCGTTCAGTTCAGCTTGATTCTCAAAGGTGAGCCATTGTAGGTCGACTTTTGGGCAGCCGTCAGCGTCACACTGCTCATCGGTTTTTTCTAGCGCGTGAACATTGCGTACTAGGGTTTGTGGCGTAGCCCCTTTTGGGTTGGCGGCGGGGTTTTTAATAGCGGCGGCACTGTCGGTGGATTTGGCTGTGGGCTTAGCCGGTGCGTTTGAGTCTTCGCACCCTGCTAGCAGCGCAGAGGCGATCAGAAGAATCAGTGTTATACGCATGGCAAACCTTCCTGAAATCGGTGAGAACCTGATGGCATTTAACGGCAGTGGCCGCTCCGGTTCAAGGTGGCTTTTGCAATCAAGCGAGCCTATCCTGCCGTTTTTCAGCTATCAATAGGGAGAATGAGCATGAGCTTCTGGACCGTTTATCTTTCTGGAGAAATTCACACGGATTGGCGCGAACGCATCGTCAAGGGCTGCATCGATAAGGAGCTGGATATTGAGTTTAGCGGCCCAGTGACTGACCACGAGGCTAGCGACAAAGTGGGCGTGAGTATTTTAGGCGCAGAAGAGAAGCGTTTCTGGGAAGATCGTTTAGGTGCGGGCATCAATGGTATCCGGACCCGCAAGCTGATCGATGAGGCTGACCTTGTGGTGGTGCGGTTTGGCCCCAAGTATAAACAGTGGAATGCGGCATTTGATGCTGGTTACACCGCGGCCTTGGGGACACCGATGATCATTTTGCACGATGAAGAGCATGATCACCCCTTGAAAGAGGTGGATGCTGCCGCCGACGCGGTGGCGCGCACTCCAGAGCAGGTGGTGGAAATGCTGGCATATATTCTTAACGCTTAACCCCCATTCGTTATGCCACGGGGCTCTGGTCCGGTTTCAGAGTCTTGTTTTATGTCTTTTTACATCATTGGGGGGAGCGTTTTGCGGTATGGCTTGTCGCATTCGTGTACAGGAACAAAAAGCAAAGCAAGGAGTTCTCCCGATGACACACCGATTATTGGCCGCCGCCACTCTCATGTTGGTTACCACCGCTACGGCGTGGGCAGAGACAGAAGGCGTTCCCAACGTAAAAACGCCGGAACCAGAAAAAATAGAGACTCAAATAGAAGAAACGTTGGCGGATATCCAGAGCTATTCTGTGGAGCAGAAGAATCAAGCTATGCGAGTGGCCCGCCATGCCATTGACGATCTAAATCAACAAGTTACCCTGCTACAGGGTGACATCAACAGCCAATGGAAGGAGCTGTCCCAAGAGGCACGTTTGCACAAGCAAGACGCGCTTGCCTCGTTGAAAGAGCAGCAGGCGGATCTGGAGAGCCATTACCAGGCCTTGCAGAATGCCAGCGAAGATAATTGGGAGGCGGCCAAGGTGAAATTTCAGCGGAGCTGGGAAGCTGCCAAGCAAGGCTGGCAAAGCCTAACGGCGCCTTCCCCGGCTCAGGACGAGACCCCCTAAATAGAAGGCTCGATAATGTTTATATTTGAGCTTCGGTCAGCTCCTGGGCGCACGCGGTAGCCACCACAAAGAGGGTGGGCGGACTAGACGTTAGTCTGTTTCGAAGATGAACGGGGTGTTGGTGATGTGTGTTTTAACTTGCAGCACGCCCCTTCCCCTATACGGCGAACGCTTCCAGCCGCTGTCGGTAAATCCGTGCAAACTCTTCCGGGTCTTTGCTGCCTTGCCCTTCACTATGGTCAGACACTGGCCCGGCTAGCCGTGATAACCAGAACCGCAGAGCCGCTACCGGCAGTGCTTCATTCAAGCGGCGGGTGTCTACGCTGCGGCCCTGGCCCCGATAAGCTGACAGTAAGGCGTGCTCCCGTTCTGCCACCACGTGGCCTCTAGCATCTACACACCAATCGTTGAGTGCAACGGCTAGGTCGTACTCCGGATGGTCCTGGCAGGCGTTATAGAAATCCAGCAAAGCGCTTATTTGACCGTTGTCCCATAGCAGGTTGTCACGGAACAGGTCGCCGTGAATCAAGGTGGTGCCAGCGGGGTGGGCCAGCCAGCGGTGAAGCAAGCGTGCCGCGTTGTCTTGATCAGCGGTGGGTAATTTGTCTAGATGATGAGTGAAATCGCGCAGCCGCGCCCGTTCACTGGGGAGCGGCTGCAGCTGCTCCGTGTGGCTAGCGTGTAGCCGTGCCAGCAAAGCACCAACCTGCCTGCAGCGATCGGCATCCACAGAGAAATCGTGCCTGCCTGGCAGGCGCGGCATTAACACTGCCGGTTTGCCCGCAACGGTAATTTGGTCGTTGCCGCTGGCAGTCGCTAGTGGTGCAGGCACGGGTAAGTGCTGTTTGGCCAACTGTTTTAGTAGAGTCAGGTACGGGGTTAGCGCGGGATGGTCGAGGGATTCGAACACCGTTAACACTAGCGGGCAGGGCTGATCATGTTTGCCAAGGCCATCGATAAGGAAAGTGCTATTCTCGATGCCGTGACTGGCGGCGTGATAATCACGCAACTGAAAACCAAATTGTTCCAGCACTTTTGCCAGTTGGGTCGGGCTGAGTGGTGTATACACGGACATCACAATCCTCAAGCTTGGAAAAGGCCGCAGATGACCGGACTCTGCAGACGGGCAATGGTATAAAAGGGCGTCAACGCGAATCAGCAAAGCGTTTGCTATTAACAATAGCAAACCGATGATGGGTAATGCGTTACTGGATGCGTTTTGGGTTGTTGTGTCGTCTCCATATTCGAGGTTGAGTTCCTGGTCAGGCTAGTGTTTCCCTTGTCTATTATAGCGAGCCGCATGGTGTGTGCTGCTTATTGCAAAACTTAAGGAGAACTGATGAATCCTGCCGTTATTGAGCGGGCCACGGTACGTGCCCTGATGTCTTTGCCGGGCCCGGTTTTGGAGCGTTTGGCTGCGGGTTTGGAAACCCATAGTCGTCCGCATTTGGATTCGCGTCTGCGCTTTCTGCTTGCGCTCAGTGGGGCCAAGCCCACCCTGGATTCAGGGACGGTGGAGCAGGCTCGGCAGATTTATCGGAGCACGCTGGCATTGCTAGATATGGCACCGGTTAGCCTTCCTGTGGTTGTTGATCATCAGGTTAGCATGGAGGACGGTAGCCAAATTCTAGTGCGGCGTTATCGCCCGGCCGATGCTCCGCTGGTGTCACCGGCTATTATGTTTTTTCACGGTGGAGGATTCACTATTGGCGGTGTTGAAGAGTATGACCGGTTGTGTCGCTATATAGCGAAGCGTACCAATGCGGTGGTGCTGAGTGTGGATTACCGGTTGGCGCCGGAACACCCAGCCCCTGCCGGCATGGATGATGCGTTGGAGGCTTGGCGCTGGTTGCTGAATAACACCGCGCAGCTGGGGCTTGATCCGAACCGCTTGGCGGTGATGGGCGATAGCGCTGGCGGCTGCATGAGCGCAGTGGTGTCACAACAGGCCAAGCTGGCCGGCCTGGCGTTGCCAGCTTTACAGGTGCTGATCTACCCCACCACTGACGCCGCCCTGGCCCACCCTTCCGTGCAAACGTTGGGGCAAGGGTTCGGCTTGGATATACCGCTGCTGACTTGGTTCCGAGGACACTTTGTTCAAGACCCAGCGGTGATCGAGGACTGCCGCGTTTCGCCCCTGCGCAACCCTGATTTAACTGGCCTGCCTGAGGCGATCGTTATCACGGCTACGGACCCCTTGCGGGACGAAGGCTTGGAGTACGCCCAAAAATTACGTGAGGCAGGAAACACGGTGACCTCACTGGATTATCCCGAACTGATACACGGCTTTATTTCCATGGGGGGTGTTGTTCCGGCGGCGCGTAAGGCAATCAATGACATTTGCGTTGAGACCAAGCGGCGGTTGTGATTCAGGCATAAGCCATTGGATTTTATATGGTGGAGTGCATGAATCAGCGGGGGAATGGCTGGGGTGGTGCACCGATGCAAAGGCGGTTTCAGGGTCTCAAGTTAGAGTAAGAGGCGACGATGGGTTGCCAAGGCTTGCCTGAGGCAAAGAAAGGCGTCGGTGGTTGTCTGATGGATTACTGCAACGCGCACCGCCTTACTCTTTCAATGGTGGCATGGTCTTCCTGGTGGTAGAGAAAACGTAAAGTTCTTTTCGTTATTTGTTGGTCACTACAGCCGGCACGGCGCGCGGCGGCAACATACGCCGTGCGCCGTGCCGGTTATTCCTATAGTTGTTTCAGTACGGTGTCCGCACTGCTCTTGTCCACGCCTTTGGCATCTACGCCCAGATATTCCACTACGCCATCGTTGGCAATCAGCGCGAAACGTTTGCTGCGAATGCCCATACAGCCACCGGTCGCGTCTAGCTCTAGCCCCAGCGCCTGGGCCAGTTCAGCGTTACCATCCGCTAGCATGGTAATACGCTCGGCATTCTGATCTTTCTGCCAAGCACCCATCACAAAGGCATCGTTCACTGCCATACAGGCAATGGCATCGACTTTCTCCAGCAACGCATCGGCGTTAATGACGAAGCCGGGCATGTGGGTGTTGGAACAGCCAGGGGTGAATGCTCCGGGAACGGCAAACAGGACAACTTTACGCCCTTTGAAAAAGTCACCGGTGTTGAGGTCCTGGGGGCCATCGGGACCGTTGGTTTTCAGCGTGATAGAAGGGAGGTTGTCGCCAACTGCAATGCTCATGGTTCGCGTCCTTGGCTTGAGAATGGACACTCACTGTAGCAAACCGGCAAGAACAAGAAAGCACTGTGTAAGCTGGTTGGAATAGTTAGAGGGTATAGGAGGTAAAAGGCAGGGTTAAATCGGGGGGAACGAGTGACGAAAAGGAAAGATAATACCGGGTAGCGCTCTTTCGCAAATTGTTACTAGTGGTGCATGTGCATGCACGAATGCCATGCAGGGAAACGATAAACAGGGCGGAGGTCTCCCTCCGCCCTTAATCGCGTTAGCCGAGCAGACCGCCTAGTAATCCACCCAGAACCGGGCCGAGTACAGGAATGTCAGCCAGCACATCGCTAAGCGGGGCTAGCAGCGAGCCGGCAGCATTCTCACCGAGCAGGCTTACCAGCAGTGAGCCTACTAGGTCGCCTACTATCGGTAGTGACTGTACTAAGCCGATCACTGCGTCGAGCAAATTGCCATCCTGGTCCAGAATGCCGTTAAGCAGTTGGCTGGGATCGCCACCTGCCAAGCCACCCACCAGGCCGCCAAGCAGGCTGTCGAGCAGGCCTTGTAGGGCGGGTTGCTCAATGAGCATGGCCAGATCGGGAGTAAGAAGGCTATCTCCGGCACCACCTTGCAGCACAGTGAGGATCTGGTTAAGCAAATCACCTACGACGGGTACTTCATTGAGTAGGTCGACGCCAGCCAAGAGCTCGCCTCCGCTTGCCACTCCGGTCAGGGTGGCCAGTAGTGGCTCCAATAGATCGCCCAGCAGAGGGACTTCGGTTAATAGATCGCCGAACTGTCCTAACTGGCCAGCAGATTGAGTCAGGCAATCTAATGGGCTGCCAGATTCACACGCCACAGCACCTAGCAGTTGGTCGATCACATTACCCAATACGGGGATTTCAGCCAGCAGGTCGGTAACAACAGTTAGTTGGTCGCCAGACAGGCCGTTCAGCAGGCTTTCCAAATCTAAGGCGTCTGTCGGTAGGCCACCGCTATCGCCGCCAGCAATCCCGTTGAGTAGATCCCCAAGGATAGGGAGCTGGGTGAGCAATTCGGGAAGGGTTTGCAGGTCTTTCAGTGGCGCAAAAAGATCGCCGCCGTTATTCAGTAGCCCAGCAAGCAGATCGCCCAGAACCGGAATTTGCTCCAGCAGAGTGGGGAGGGTTTCCAGCAACGCGAGGTTGCCTGGCTCAGCAAGGCCAGCCAGCAGGTCCGTTAAGATTCCTGGGTTGATGGTTCCGCCGCCCAGCAGGTCGCCCACAGGGCCTAGCTTTTCACCGGCGGCCAGCAGACAGGTTAGTGGATCCGCATCTTCAGGGCACAATTCGCCAAGACCACCGGACAGGTTAAGAATGCTGCCAACGCCGCCGAGCACTTCGGTCAAACATGCTTGGGGCTGAAAATTATCGGCGCGGGTAGATATTGGACACAGGGCGGTGGACAAGCTATTCACTGTGCTGATTAGTGGCTCGCCCTTGGACAGATTTTCAGCCACTTGGCTTAAGCACACTTGCGGGTTCAGTGAATCCTCGCAGCCCAAATAACCGAGAACACCGATAAGCGTGCTGTCCGGCACGGTGTTGACAGTTTCAATGATGCACTCGATTGGGTTAGTGGAGCTGGGGCACAGTTGTTGGCCGATAGGGCCACTGTTATCCAACAATCCTGTCAGAGTGTCTTTCAGGTAAGCACCCGACTCCAAAAGACAATTCTGTAGGAAATCTGGGTTGGTGGCGCTGCTGAGTAAGTTAGATTCGGTGGCAGCAACGGTGTCGGCACATAGCAGGCCGAGTAGGTTGTCATTGCCAAGAGAGATATTTTCCAGTGCCTCATTTTCACAGGTCAGCACATCAATAGCGCCGCCCAATTGAGTGCCAAGCAGAGCCTGCGGGCAAACTGATACGGTGAAATGGTTGTTGGTATCTATCAAAGTGAGGAGCTGGGCTTCTTCTTCCTCTGTTACCGGAGGCACGGTGTCGTCTTCATCGCCGCCGCCAGTATCGCTGCCGTCGGTATCGCCGCCGCCAGTGTCGCCGCTGCCGGTGTTACCGGTTTCTTGGTTGGTACTTGTGCTACCGGAAGAACTGCTGCCGCCGCCGTCGCCACAGGCGGTTAATACTGCCATAAAGGTAAATAGCAGCAATAATCGGGTCAAATGTAACATGTGAATCCCCCTCTAACATGAATATACGAAACAAGCTGTCAGGGCGTTGTTTATGTCAACGCCCTGGGGGGAGTGTATAAAATTCGTTGCGTTGCGAGTGTTGGCTAAAAATATCGTTTTGTATCTGTAATTGCAGTGTTCTGTAATGCACAGGTATTGAGCACGCTCCGATTGTTGATGAAGTGTTTAGATAATGAGAAAAAAGGGAAGAGTTAAGGGGCGAGGAATGGTGATTACCGGAACGGAGAGTGAAATCAGCCTTAATATAGTGTCGGCCTGATGTAGCACGCAAACGTGCCGTTTATTTACTTCTGGTCTTATGTTTCTTCGTTTAGAGAGGCTCTTTTACTGGGTGGGGAGTTGGCTATGTCAGGCACCGCATTTTCAATCCCATCGCTACAGTATCAGTTGTAAGCGTCTCCATTTTCTTGGCGGTGTGCTTTATTTTGGGGGGGAGCAAGTGGGTTTTTAGTGCGATATGAATTAGCTATGGCCGTAATGAGTGCGAGCCGGGTGGCAGCCCTCGACGGGCGGGATCTCAAGATACAGTCGAAAACTTAACCGTTCACGTGTCAGGTTATGCTGCGCACGTAAGGCGTGTTCAGAGGCCCATAATGCAAAAAACCGCTCAGCCATAGCCGAGCGGAATGCCCATCAGCCATTAACGGGCTAGTGTCGGCGACGTAACCTTCCACCGATTAGCAGGATCAAAAAGGGGAGCAATGCCCCCATACCGAAGGCACCACCGCTTCCTCCACTGCCACTGCTATAAGACGGGCGATTACTGTTATACATGGGTTGGCTGTTGTCTACGCGATTACCGCTAGGTGCACTGGCTTGGCGTTGCGCTTTTGCCCGCTTTTCAATCTCCCGACGTTTGGCGTTGCGGCGATCAATGCCGTACTCCTTAAATACGTCCTCACGTAGCACCACCATGGAGGTGTAGTGGGTGACCAGCCCATATTCTATTCCCAGATCGGTAATCCCCTGTTGGAGATCTTTTTCCTCACCGAAATACTCTATTTCCTGCTGCATGTCCTGAACAGTGGCGTAAGCCCACAGGCGCTCGAGTTCCGGGTTATTGCCGCCCTGGGCGGGAAAATCGAAGCGGGTTTTGTAGGTTTTTTCTTGCCCGGCCACCTCGGCGCGAAGAGTGATTTTGGCGGGGCCGTCACCCCAATAGTGGCCGAGCAGTACGATTTGGCGGCCGTGGTAAATGCTACCAATGCGTTGGGGTTGTAGGTCTGCGGTGCGAATGCCATCGATATCGATCTCCACGTCATTCATGGCCTGGTGGGTAACCTTGCTGGTGGCGTTGAGAATCTGTCCGGCAATGTCGTCGCTGTTGGAGACGCTGATGGCAAAACCGTTGCTGGCATCGGTCATGGCGGTGAGCATGGGCCGGTTAGCACTGTTACCCATGACAAAGGTGAATAACCGAACGTCGTGATTTTCCAGAAGGTCGATAAAGTCTTTCTGTCGGGTTTTACCTACGTTAGCTACGCCATCGGTGACGAGCACGATGCCGGTGGGCCGGTCTGCGTCCAGCGGGGTCAGTGCCAGGCTTAAGCCTCCGAACAGGTTGGTGCCACCACGGGACTGGAGCTGCATGATTTTTTGGGTGTACTGACGAATATTATTGGGTGTGGCATCTACAAAACCGCTAGTGAGTTCTTCGGCTCGGTCATCGAATAGAACGATACGGAAGCGGTCGTTGCCACGCAGTTTTCCCAGGGCCTGGCGGACGCCGTCGCCTAGAGTCGCCAGTTTGGCATTCATGGAGCCTGAAATATCCAGTACGAACACCCAGTCGCTACCGGTGGTGATCGGGGGCAGGTCGTCCCCTGGGGTAATGCTCAGCATGAAGGTGCCGCGGTCTTTGCCCGGTGCCTTATAAGCCACTAGATCGACGCTGCCGGGCAGGTCTTGCTGGTGACGCCAGTAGACAACGATGTCTTGGTCCAAGGTGAAGGCGCTGGGGGGGTGGCCATTGGTTGCTGGCGGAGCGAAGTTGTTATCGCCCTTTTCACTCCTTCCTTTCCCTTTAATGGTGGTGCTTGCGTTACGGTTATCCAGTGTCACTTGCCATTGCTGCGAACCAAGCTGCTGGATCTTCGCCTGAGGGTGCTTGGGCAGACGCAGGGCATCCACCGGATAGCTGCTGCGCAAGTTAAGGGTAAAGCTGAAGCGTTCTTCTACCTTTTCGTTGGCGGTCCAGAACGCCAGTTTCTTCTCGTCTACACTGCCTTCTTCCAGCGGATATACATAGCGGCCGATGCCGTTGTCCACGAAGGCCGGTTGCATGTAAACCAACCGCACGCGAGTGTCCTGGCCGGCGCGCACTGGTTGCACTTTCACATCGAAGGCCTTGAAGCTGTCCTTCTCGGTGAGCCCGGCCTCGCGACCAGCGGCTTTTTCTTGCTCGTAGACTTGGCGGGCCTGTTGTTTTTCCAGTACTTCACCGATCACTGGCTTGCCATCGATCCACGCGGTGAATTCGGCCACGGTGCCTTTTTCGGGAACAGGAAAGCGGTAGTAAGCTTCCAGGTCCTGGTTATTCGGATTGTGAAAAACCTGCTCGACTTCGGTGATGGCATAGCCGTCTTCCACATCCACGGTGACATGTTGCTCGCGAATCTGCAGTGGCGGCAGGGAGCTGTTCGCTGGGGTCATCAGCCCTGCGGCTAGGGTTGGGTTGGTTAGCAGGCAGCCAAACAGCAACGCCAGGCCGGCCGCAAAACGCGTGTATCCGTTCCTGAAACCCATGATGGTTCTCCTTGTTATGAATCATGGGCACTGTTTTACCTGTGGCGGAGGGCTTTGTTAAACGGCGTTCATTAACAAGCCATGTCTTGGGGTGTTCAATAGGAATTGATTTTGCGGGTTATCCCTTTTGTGTCAGTTGGTTACGGGTGGCGTCTAGTAGAGCAGCAAAATCTGGGCGGGCGATAATCGCCAGAACCAGAGTATAAACACCGTTGAGCAGGGCTAGCAGGGCATCCGCTTGCATTAGGCTAAGAGCGATAACAATCATGGATACCGCATCGAGAATGCCCAACAGCATAAACATGCTGGCTTGAACCTTGAATACCGCCGTGTCCCCGGCAGGGTCAGCGGGGGTGGTGGTTTGAACCGAACGCTGGGCAATGGTGGAGGGGGCTAGCAGTGCATTACGCAGCGGCCTGGCAATCACTAGCATGAGTGCCATGGCGCCCATGGCCCCCGTGCGTAGGGTGTCTTGCGGCAGCCATTCTATGGAGGCCGTGTAGTTACCGAACCAGACTAGGCCGGCAATGGCTATGCCGATCAAAAGCGGTGCTGAGAGCACCAGAAACCAAAACATATTAAGTCTCTGTACGGCTGAAGTAGGCGCGGACATAACACTATTCCTGTAATCGGTTGCTGGTGCTTAAGGGGTTGGGGGGCGCGGCTTAATCTCTAAAGTTATTAAATTGCAGCGGCGTTTCGATTTTCGATTCTCGCAGCAGGGCCATTACGGCCTGCAAGTCATCGCGTTTTTTGCCGTTTACTCGTACTTGGTCGCCTTGAATAGATGCCTGCACCTTGATCTTGCTTTCCTTAATGAGCTTGACGATTTGTTTGGCCACGGGCTGGTCGATGCCCTGACGGAAAGTCAGTGTAAGCGAGAAGGTCTTGCCGCTGTGCTCAAGCTCTTCGGGTTTGTCGGCACCGGCGGCGCTGATGTTCTGCTTCAGGCAGGCTTTGGTAAACAATTCTTCCAGCTGACGTACCTGGAAATCGGATTCGGTTTTCAGGGTAACGGCCAAGCCGTTCTGCGCGATGCTGGCTTCTACGCCACGGAAATCAAACCGGGTGGAAAGTTCACGGTTGGCGTTCTCCACTGCATGGCGAAGGGCCACTTCATCAATCTCGGAAACAATGTCAAAAGACGGCATGGGGTTGGGTCTCCCTGTAATGGCTAGCAGGCAAGTATACGCGCCCTAAGCAGAAGGAGCATGCGCCTCCTATACGGAGGATTAAGGGCTCACTTCAGATAACGGTAAATTGGTACGTTTGCAGTATAGTTTACCCGGCACGGCCCCTTTATGTTGAGCAGGGCGCCTCACGGCTACACCGTAGGCAGCGCTGAAAATGACAACGCCAAGGAGGCACCTTATGCCACTTAAGGAAAGGCTGTCCGCTGACAGCTTGATGGAATCGTTCCCGGGTTCTCGGGATCTATTGACTCGTCTGGGCCTGCTCGGAGCCCAAGTATCCCGCAAGATCGCTATCGACCAGGTCAAGGTTGATAGTGGCATGCTCAGTAATCTCAAGGTCGACAAGGTTTCGCTGGGTAGCGCCAGCATTGGCACCCTAAGTGTGACTAACGGCTCGGCCAGCCTCAATAACGCCAGTGCGGTTCTCAATCAGGTGCGCAGCATTGTGGAGTTGGGTTTACGGCTGGATTGGGAAATCGATCTAGGCTGGATTGGTAACTGGGATGGCAGTGAAAGTCTTGGCAGCCTGGATGTCCCGGTGGATTTGGGCACTATTACTATTCCCGACCTGGCTGATATAGACCTGCAGATTCCGGCCATCGACATCCCAGGTTTGGTTGCCGATATGCAGCCGATCCGTGACTTGGATTTGGGGAGCTTGGAAATTGCCGGAATGCGGTTAGACAAGTTGGGGCTGCCCAGTGCCGGTTTGTCGGTATCCGGCATGGGGATTGGTGAATTATCGCTTAGCTCGTTAAGCGTACCCGCCGCTGAAGGTGAGTCACTGCGGGTCAATCACGCTGCACCAACCGGACAGCTTAAGCTGCCTGGCGCTAGCCTCAGTAATGTGAATATTCCTTCTATTAGCTTGCCCAGCGCGCAAAGTGGTGCCTTTGATGCCGATGCCACAGCCTCCGACAAATCGCTGACGGTGGACCTAGGGATTCTAAAAGTCACCATTGCCGTCACGCCAACGGTCCATCTCAATGTGGGTAGCATGACCCTCAAGGATGCCCAGTTGTCGGCGAAGTTGGGTAATGTTTCTCTCAACGAAATTAGCTTGCCGGTGGCATTGGAGGGCATCTCTGGTGGCGGGCTGGGCCTGAGCAGCATTAACGTCAGTAAGCTGACATTCTGAAAAGGAGTTCAATATGTCTTTGAGTCACAAGGAGTTCGAGAAGCGTTGGGAGCAGGCTCATCGCCAACAGGGCCCGCAAAAGAAAAAATCGTCGATTGCACCGGTGGTTCACTTGTCGGTGATCTCCGTACTGGATAATTACATGTCCCAGTTGCATAAGGCGGTGGAAGGGCATGCCTTGAGCAAGGAAGAATGCGATGAGGTCTGCAAGAAAATTGCGGAACTCAAACCGCTGGCCAAGAAGGCTGACGGCAAGGCGGCCAAGTATTTGAAGGTCTGAGCCTTTGGGCCTCTGCTTTGGCGGGGCCCTTTCCTTAACATTCAGCTCGGTGCTCTCCTCGTTTGACGTTCTGTCGGCAGCGGTGATGACCGGTCATCCTCTTCCCTCATTTAGCCGGGCTTATACTCACCACGATATGCCCCTGTAATAAAAAAGGTGGGCGGTAAGCCGCACGCTTACTCTCGACCGCGTAAAGGGGTTTCAGAGGCCCCCTAATTCTCTCTTTATTCCCGCGTTTCAGTCTATTACTGAAAAGTTGGTACATCCCTTGCTGAGGCTCCTTCATACAAGGAGAGTATTATGAGCAGCCTCAAGCCAATCGCGATTATTCAAACCGGCCATACCTACCCGCAAATTCGCCAGCATTATGGCGATTTCGATGACTGGATAGCCCAGGGATTGGGCCAGTTATCACCCGTGATACGGGTGGATGCCATTAAGGAGGGGCCGCTGCCTGCCCCGGAATCGCTGGCAGGTGTGGTGATTACCGGCTCTCACGCCATGGTCACCGAGGCGAAACCGTGGATGAAAAAGCTGGCCCACTGGCTTTTTTCTACCCTAGAGAACGCCCAGCAGTTGCCAGTGCTGGGGCTGTGCTTTGGTCACCAATTGCTGGCCCAGGTGCTGGGCGGGGAGGTGGCGGATAATCCCCTGGGGATGCAGGTGGGCACCGTGCCGCTGCGGTTTACTGCGGCTGGGCAGCAGGATGCGCTGTTAGGCGCCATGGCTGGTCACCCGTGGGCGCAAGTGGTGCACAGGCAGTCAGTGCTTACTCCTCCCCCGGGCAGCACCGTGCTGGCCAGTAATGTGCACGATGCCTGCCAGGCGTTCCGTTATGGCGAACGGGTATGGGGAGTGCAGTTCCATCCTGAATTCAGTGCAGATGTGATGCGTTCCTACTTGCAGAGGTTGAGTGGCGAGGGCTTGATGCAGCAACAGGTAGATACGCACCTTCAGAATGTGCGCGAATGCCGGGATGCCAGCGCTATCCTTGCCCGGTTCGCCCAGCTAACGTTAGCGCAGGTAGCGTAAGAGCAGTGACAAACCGCAGCGCAGTATGGCTCGGATTGGCATTAATGTTACCTGCTGCCAGTGTTTGGGCTCGCCGGCACAGCGCTTTAGGTTGTGCCGGCATTGTCATCTTCACCGCTGGAAGCTCGTTACGTTCCAGCGCCTCATCTTCAGTCACGCCGCCAGCGATGCTCCTGCAAGAGTTTTGGCTGGCTAGTTAGCGTTGCCAAATACTGCTCCGATCAGAGCGCTACCCTGCTGCATGGGGTTCTGCCGAATCAAGGTTTCCTGCTCGCCGATGCGTGTGTATAGCTCATTCATGCTGTTGTCGATAACGTAGCTTTCCAGATCGAGATTGGGCTTGTTGGTAAGTGGTAACTTATTATAGGTGCCCAGCATTGTTTGGTATTGGTCATAAAAACCGGTCTGGCGCAGGTTATCTTCCACGATGGGCTGGAAGCGCTCTCGCAGGCTACTCTCGGTCTCGCCACGGAAGTAGGTGGTAGCGGCGGTGTCCCCGCCTTGAATGATTCCTAGGGCATCCTCTACGCTCATAGCGTTGATGGCGTCTTTGAATACGGGGGCGCCGGACGCCACCGCCTTTTCTGCGCCGCGGTTCATGGCCGTTTCCAGCTGATCCACGTAGCTGCCAAGGCCAAAGTTACGCAACGTATTGGTAACCGGATCTGCGCTTTTGGGCAATTTCATATTCATGGCCCCTTCCTGAGACAGCTGGTTGGCGGCCACATCGGTGCCTTTGATGAGGGCTTCTTTGATTCCGGCAGCCAGTTTTTCGTCGGTGTTGTAACCGGCATTTTTGGCCATCTCGTTGCCCATATTGATCCAGGGCATGGCTGATTCCATATTCTGACAGCCGGCGAGTACTAGGGTTATTGCAAAGGGCAGTAGTTTCTTCACGGTGTTCTCCTTGTCTTCGGGCGTTATGCTACTGCAAGGGCGGGGACTGCTAAACTGCTATTTTTTGTATAGGGGCGTCTACAACGTCGTAGGCTGCCGGCCAGGGGGCTCAATGAGTGAAGACGATTACCGTGAACAACACAAACAACGTCTAGCCTACATGCCTTGGCTGTATGGTCGCTTGAAACCCAGGCATCGAGCTTGGGTGGAGCCCTGGCAGCAAGGGATCCAGCAGCGGTTGATGGCGCTGGAAACGGTGCATTGCGGGACGGATTGCTTTGTAGCGCCACAGGCGGTTCTGTTAGCCGAGCCGGGTCGCGATATTTTCGTGGGAGATGGCTGCCAAATTGCCGCTGATTGCGTTATTCATGGCCCTGTTCGGTTGGGGCAACGGGTCAGTATTAATCATCATGTGAGCCTGGAAGGTGGGGCAGCGGGTATTGAGATCGGTGATGACACCCGCATTGCCGCCTATTGCACCCTTTTTGCGTTTAATCATGGCATGGAGGCGGACCGGTTGGTGCGCGAGCAGCCGGTGAGCTCCCGTGGGATTCGCATTGGCTGTGATGTCTGGATTGGTGCCCGGGTGGGCATCGTTGATGGCGTTACTCTGGGGGACCATGCGGTGGTAGGCATGGGGGCGGTGGTCACCCGTGATGTGCCGCCTTGGACCATCGTGGCCGGTAATCCCGCCCGTCCCATTGGCCGCCGCCCGGGGGCTCCATCCTGCTGAGCACGCTATGTGATACTCGGTAACCGCCCTTTATTAAACGATGTTTAATCGTTGTATTGATTGAACACCGTATGAAAGAGAATAATGACGCGGGTGCCCGGCAAAGAATGGCGCGTGATGGAGATAGTCTGGCGTGCTTGTAACGAGAATAATGGTGCATTAGCCAACAAAGGCCGTTCACTATCGTATGGCCATTGTTTGTCTGATGCCGGCTGTATGTCTAAAACAAAAAAATGATTGAGCATTAACTATGGCACGCCGAAATCAACATAGTCGTGAAGAACTTCAGGCACTGGCAATCGAAGCGGTGCGTGAATTGGTCGCAGAGCAAGGGCTGGCCAAACTCAGTGTGCGCAAGGTCGCTGAAAAAATACGTTATACCCCGGGGATGCTATATCACGTTTTTACCAATCTTGATGACCTGATTTTGCATGCGAATGCGGCCACTCTCGATATCTTGTTGGCGGATATGATGGCACCGGCTGATCTGGCCCCTTTCCAAGCATTGCACCAGATGGCTAGCGCCTACTTGAACTTGGCACGCACGCAAACTGCCCTGTGGCAGATGGTCTTTATGCACCGTATGCAGCATGAAGCGCCCGTGCCGTCTTGGTATCAGCAACGCACAGGGCTGTTGTTCGAGAGAGTGGAACAGCAAATGGCTCGGATGGCGGGCCGGCAGCCCACCGAGGCGGTCCATCTGGCAGCCCGAACTCTGTGGAGCAGTGTTCATGGTATTGCCGTATTGGCGGCGGAGAACAAACTAGAGGTAACCGGTGATGTGGATGAACAGGCGATGTTGGATTCGTTGCTGGAAAATTATCTGAAAAGCTGGGCGGGACTGGAGAGCAGTTGAGAGTGCAAATTTTAGCTCGCCTATTGAAACTGATGATGGCGACAACGGAAAAAGGAATAAACAGTGAAAAAAGGGTTGTTTTCATTATTGGTTTCACGGCGTTTCGGGCCGTTTTTCTTTACTCAATTTTTGGGCGCCTTTAACGATAATGTGTTTCGCCAAGCGCTGATTCTTCTTATTGCTTCTGGCGTGGTTAGCACGGTCAGCGTCAACACACTGAACAATGTAGCGTTAGCGCTGTTCATCGTCCCGTTCTTTTTATTTTCTGCCCTAGCTGGCCAAGTGGCAGACAAGTACGACAAGGCAACCCTGGTGCGCAAGATCAAGATGGTAGAGGTGTTCATTATGTGCGCCGCCGCAGTAGGGTTCTTTTTTGATGGTGTCTATTTTCTGTTGGCGGTGCTGTTTTGTATGGGCCTGCAATCCACTTTTTTCGGGCCGATTAAGTATTCGATTATTCCCCAACATCTGACAGACAAGGAGTTGGTTTCTGGCAACGCGTTGGTGGAAATGGGCACCTTTCTGGCGATCCTGCTGGGCTCCATTTCTGGCGTTTTTCTGAAGATGGACGGCGTGGGCGATGGCGTGGTTGCCATGACCGTGGTGGGGCTGGCGCTGTTGGGTTACCTGGCTGCTAGAGGGATTCCTGCCGCGCCGGCAGCGGATTCATCCATCAAGATTAACTGGAATTTGTGGAAAGAAACCTGGCACATCGTTGGCTATGCACGGGAAGTGAAATCCGTGTGGATGTGTGTGCTGGCGATTTCCTGGTTCTGGTTTATGGGGGCGGCATATACCACGCAGCTGAAAGTCTACGTTGACGATTATCTGTTCGGTACCGATGGTTTGTACGCCCTGCTACTGGGCACCTTTTCCGTGGGGATCGGCTTAGGCTCATTCCTGTGTGAAAAGCTCTCGGGCAAACGGGTAGAGCTGGGGCTGGTGCCGTTGGGGTCTATTGGCTTGAGCGTGTTCGGTATCGATTTGTTCTTTTCTTATGCCGGGTTGGCAGGCGTTGGCTCGGTAACGAATAATAATATCGGCGTTGCCAGCTTTCTACAGCAGCCTGGTGGTTATCGGGTGCTACTGGATCTGCTCGGTATTGGGGTGTTCGGTGGCTTCTATATTGTGCCATTGTTTGCCTTTATCCAGCACCGGGCCAACCCTAAGCACCTGTCGCGAATCATTGCCGCCAACAATATCCTTAATGCCTTGTTGATGGTCTTGTCCGCGGTGGCGGGTATTGTCTTGGTTGGTTTGTTGGAAATAACGGTTCCACAGTTTTTCCTTGCCCTTGCGCTGAGCAATATTCTGGTGGCTGCTTATATTTATACCGTGGTGCCGGAATTTCTGATCCGCTTGTTGGTGTGGATGCTTACCCACACCATGTACCGTGTAAAGCATACGGGAATGGACAATATTCCGGATGAAGGCCCCTGCATGCTGGTCTGTAATCATGTGAGCTACGTGGATGCATTGTTGTTGGCAGGTGCCATCCGCCGTCCGGTTCGTTTTGTCATGTTTAAACCGATTTACGATATGCCGGTGCTAAATTATATTTTCCGCACCGGTAAGACGATTCCGATTGATTCCAAATCCCGTAACCCGAAGATTTATGAACAGGCATTTGTGCGTATTCGAGAAGAATTAGCAGCCGGGGAGGTGGTGTGTATTTTTCCAGAAGGCCGGCTAACCGAAGATGGCGAGATTGATGAATTCCGTGCCGGGATTGAAAAAATTGTTAGCGACAGCCCTGTGCCGGTGATTCCGATGGCCTTATCCGGACTGTGGGGTAGCGTTTTCAGCCATAAGGGCGGCAAGGCCTTGACGCATCTGCCCCGTCGTTTCTGGTCACGTATCAAATTGGCCGTGGGCACAGGCGTCTCGCCCCAGGAGGTGCAAGCCAGCGACTTGCGCAAACGCGTTTTAGCACTGCGAGAATGCCCCTGATAGTGCTTTCGTTGCGTAAAACATACGCACGGTAACTTGGCAGCCAGGTAAAAAGACCGGAAAATTAACAATAAAAGGGTGCACTGTATTCTTTGCGGCTAGGCATAGAGCTGACGCCAGAGTGTGCCCATAACGACAATAACAACAGGGAACCAACGTGCCTGATTCTCCCCTCTCGCCGGCCTCACTGCGGGCGCGAATTCAGCAACTATTACTACAGTTGCCTCCCGTACAGCGGGCGGATGCCCGCTACCATGAGGTAGAGCATGAGTTGTTGCACGGGCTAAAACAGCGCCTGGAAGCACTTCATCATCCAGGTGAATTGGAGGGTAGCCCGCAAAACTTGCATCAATTACTGGGTGTGTCCATAGAGCAGAGCGTTCCCCAGGCACAGACCATGCTGGTTGAACGGCATTTGGCGAGCTTAACCGGTGATGAAGCTCGATTGCTGGCGGCGCTTTCGGATGGCAGTGCCTTTGCGCTTCTCACGCTTTATAGCGGCAGTCGCTTTTCCCGTGGCGAAGTCCTCTACCGTTATTCCAACGCCGGCCGGGCTGCGGGTATTCAATGTAACGACTTCATTGCTCTGTACCTGAACCATTTGTTTGCTCAAGGGCTAGTTATCGCTAGCGATTTCACCGAATCGCTGCGAACGGATTACGAATTGTGTGAAGGCGACAGTGATTTTCGTAAGGCGCAGGCAGAGTTGCAAATTCACTTGCCGAAGCTGTCTATCCGCAGGGAAACCCTGCGAATTAGTCCTTTGGGTCGCCAGTTATGGACGTTAATGACCACCCCGGCGGACATTGAGGAGTAGCCCGTGATTACTGATCTCAACCTGATATTGGCTGATGTGCAGGCCAATTGGGCGCTCTATCTGTCCATGCCTTTTGTGGCCGCCGCGATTGGTTATGGCACCAAGGTGGTGGCCATCAAGATGATGTTCAAACCGCTGCAATTTGTCGGCTGGCGGCCATTTTTTGGTTGGCAGGGCATTGTGCCCGGCAAGGCGGCTACCATGGCCAGCATTGCCTGTGACCTGATGATGGAGCGATTACTGAAACCGGAGGATGTATTCAATAAACTGGATCCTCATCGGGTGGCAGAGGAAATTCGTGAACCCTTGATTCGCTCGGTGGAAGATATCACCCGAGAAGTGGCTGCAGAATATCAGCCAGGCCTGTGGGAGGCCGCGCCGGAATCGGTTAAGCGTTTAATTATTAAGAGAATCCAGAATGAAGCGCCGCACATGGTCGAACAGATCATGGAGGATATTAAAAATAACATCACCCGGGTTTTCGATCTCAAAGATTTAGTCATCAATGCTCTGGTGCGTGACAAAGAGCTGCTCAACCGCGTGTTTTTGGAGGCCGGTCATGTGGAATTCAAATTTATTCGTAATTCCGGCATTTATTTCGGTTTTGCCATCGGCCTTATTCAAGCGGTGGTGTGGGCCTTTACCCATAACATCTGGGTGATCCCCCTGTTCGGGTTGTTTACCGGTTGGTTCACAGATTGGCTGGCCCTGAAAATGATCTTTAACCCCAAAAAACCAGTGCGGTATCTGGGATTGTTTGAATGGCAGGGTCTATTTTTGAAGCGCCGTAAACAGGTTGCGGCTCGTTACGGTGAGTTGGTGGCTAGCGAAATTGTTACTCCGGCTGCCGTGATTGAAGCGATTCTCAAAGGGCCCATGTCAGACCGATTATTCGGGCTAGTGCAAAAGCAGGTACAACGGACGCTAGATGAGCAGTCCGGGGTGGCTAAACCGCTGGTGGTGTTTGCGGTGGGCAGTACCAAATATCAGGAAATGAAACGCTCGGTATCCGAAAAAGTCATGCAGCATTTGCCTGAAACACTCAGTCATATGGAAGCCTATGCAGAAGAAGCCATGGACCTGAAAAACCTCATGGTAGAAAAAATGCAGGAACTGACCGAAGAAGAATTCGAAGGGTTGTTGCGCCCGGCTTTTCAGCAGGATGAATGGATACTGATTACTGTGGGGGCGATTCTCGGCTTCCTTGTGGGTGAAATGCAGGTTCATGTAATGATCCACTTTGCTGTCCCGGTCGTCTGATTCGGTGTGCGCAGGTCGGTGCTCAGGCTCGGCCTGCGGCTTAACGTTCAGAACCGCGAGAGCATTCCATATTGCCTGCACATTTGTCTGTCATAGTTTATAAATAGCATTTAATTATAACTAAAGACCTTAGGCCGCCCTGTGCGACCTACTAGGAGAACTTCATGTCGCTGAACGATTCCTCCACGCGTTACGGCAGCCTCACCCGATTGTTGCACTGGAGCATGGCTCTATTGTTGGTTTGGCAGTTTTTGTCGGCTTTGTCTCACTATGCTTTTGAAGACACAGCGTTTGAAACGTTTTTCTGGCCAACACACAAACCTCTGGGGCTGGTTTTGATGGTGTTGCTGGTGATTCGCTTGGGTTGGGCGCTGATCAATCTGGCCCGCCGCCCGCCTTCCCTCAGTCTGGCTGCGAAATGGGGGCATCTGAGCCTGTACGGATTATTGTTCATAATTCCGGCCTTGGCGTTGTTGCGCCAATATGGCTCCGGTAGAGCCTTTAATCCTTTTGGGATTGAGCTGATGGCGGGCTTCCAGGGTGACAAGATTACCTGGATGATAGAGCCAGCAAACCTGCTTCATGGGGTATTAGGTTGGGTGTTGCTGGTCATGATAATTGGCCATGTGGGCATGGCTTTGCTGCACCGCAAACAACCCGGTCAGCTTAACGTGTTGCCGCGTATGTGGGGCAAAGGCTGATTGTTTTCTTTGTGCTGGGCTTCCGTGCTGCTGATGCTGTAAGAGCGGGTATTGGCGTGCGGCACCAGGCGAGATAATAGTCATTGCTGTTTCTTGTTGTTAGGCTGGCAATCCCTTTGCCGCAGTTATGGTTATGCTTCAAGTCAGTCGTGATTTACAGATTCCGGACAACGAGATCGATCTACAAGCGATTCGCGCCCAGGGCAGTGGTGGCCAAAACGTGAACAAGGTCGCCTCGGCGATCCACCTGCGTTTCGATATTCGCGCTTCCTCCCTGCCCGACCGCTACAAGGAAAGACTGTTGGCGTTGAGTGACCAGCGCATTACTAGTGATGGCGTAGTGGTGATCAAGGCCCAGCAGTTCCGCACCCAAGAAATGAACAAGGAAAATGCCCTAGCCAGGCTGGCCCAGTTGATAAAAAGCGTGACGGTGGAACAAAAACCCCGCAAGGCCACCCGCCCTACCCTGGGGAGCAAACGCCGCCGCCTGGACAGCAAGACCAAGCACGGGAAAACCAAATCCCTGCGTGGCAAAGTGGATCCACACTAGGTATTGCTCACACAGACTGTGCGGGTGATTCGCAGTGTCCCGGTGTTTGTTGTTCCCTCTCTCATCGCCATCGCCATCGCCATCGCCATCGCCATCGCCATAGGTTCTCTGCTGTTGGCACCTGGAACCGTTCAAGCCGCGCGGTCTGTGGCAGGCGCAACAGGCTAATGTGCTATTAATCCCGGTGCAGTCGCATAACGACGGTGGTATCAGGCCAAGGGCTTGCTCATGCGTGCCGGTTTCGTGCCTATTATACTGAGCTGCCGGCACAGTATAATGCGCTCTCCGCCGGAACAACGGCGGCAGGTGAGGGCTGATTAGCTTGCTGTGCCGCGGGGCGTTGCAGGCGCAGCCTTGTAATCGGTGGTGTATGAGCAACGAGTCAACACGGGAGGCGGAATACCACATGGTTGGCTGACCGCGGCTCGCACCTGGGCAGAGGGAAGCGGCGCTGGCCGCGCTGGAGAACTATGCTAATAATGCGCAACGCACTGACGGTACTGTTGCTGAGCCTGTCGCTCACCGGGTTGGCTGATACTGATTGCGAAACCGGGTATTTTGCTTTGCAGCAGGCCTTGGCCCGAGCCGGCATTGGTGATGCGCAGGCACGAACGCTGACAGGTTTTCCTCACTTGGGCGTGAATCGTTGGTTAGCCTTTCAGCAGCGCAAGGCCGTCAGTGAGCCTCAACAACAGCAGTGGATTCGTTTGGCTACAGCCAAGGCCTGGCGAGATCAGTCCGTTCTGGTTCAGCGGCTAACCACGGATAGTGATGGATTTTCCCCGCAAACAGCGCAAACATTGCTGGCCTCCTGCCTACCGGTGCTCGCCGCCCGAACAGATTTTTCTGTGTTACCCCAAGCCGAAATTCCGGACAGTTATGCTACGTGGTTGCGGGTAGCCGGGATGTACCCTCTTATGGCCTGGCTGGCCACAGGATCGATTGATGATTACCACCGAGAAATGAGTGCGCGTTTTCGTGATCCGGCGCGTCAACCGCGGCAACAGTTTTCGCCGCCTACGGGCGGCACTGTGCCGGTGGCGCCGGACGTATTGTCGGCGAATCCGCTGCGCATACCTTTGCCGGATACAGAGCAATGGCAGGCAATGTTATCGCACTACGCGCCGGTTGTTGCGGTGTCCGACACCCAGCCTTGGAATGTGCCGGGGCAGATTCAGCTAGATGAAACGCATACGCCGGTAATCCGCACTGAGACACCTGTCAGTTATACTTGGCCAAGCTGGACCCATTTTCGTGGCAAAAACCTTCTACAAATCAACTACCAATTTTGGTTCAGCAAGCGCCCGAAACGTGGTTGGCTGGATACTTATGCGGGCTCTCTTGATGGGGTGATTTGGCGGGTGACCCTCAAGCCCAATGGCAAGGTGCTGTTTTACGACAGCATTCACCCATGTGGCTGTTATCACAAAATTTATCTTGTCGACCCGACGTTGAAAGCGGCAGACATAGAGGGTGATAAGCCGGTGTTCTATCCCGGCTACGTGGTGGATGCTTATGATCAACGCATCACTCTGTTGCTGGAGCCAGACACCCATTATCTCGTTCGCGTGACCCCGACATCAGACCTCTTACCCACCAGCTCCTATCAGCTGGCTGATGCCAACGCGCTCCGAGCGTTGAAACATCAAGATGGTACTGTCGCCAGCCTGTTCAATGCCCGTGGGCTTGTGCCAATCTCAAAACGGGCAGAGCGGTTCTATTTATGGCCCATGGGAATACCGTCTGCCGGCGCCATGCGCCAGCCAGGCGAGCATGCGATCGCGTTCAAAGGTCGTCGTCATTTTGATGAAGCAACCTTGGCAGAAACATTGTTTGAATAGTACGCCGAGCTTTAGAGAAAGCCTCTCGCCTCTGCAAAAGCCCCAAAATCCAGTGTGGTTCTTTCGTGGCCGGTCGCTGGCAGGTCTGGTGATTGGAATTTGCTATGGGGTTAGCGGCTCAGCCGGCTAGTAGAGCGAGCATCATGAGTGAAGCTATACGAAAATATAGGGCTCTATCCTGCACTGTTACGGTGTAAGGATAAACGTTCGAGACATTATGATGAAAAAGAATCCTGAGCCCTGTAATAAGTCGCTTATTTCCAGCAAAGACGGCGGATAGCAACGTTATTCATTGACACAAACTGCTTATCCCTTTGGCGTTATAGGATTGCTCACCTTCTCTTGCCCTTTGTTAAGCTTGGGGCCGTATTAATGCCTCAGGAGCTAAACCATGAAAGCCATCGCTACCACCGGCTGGGGCCTCAAGCCCACCCTCTCCCTGATTGAGACAGATGCTCCAGGACGATTAAAAGCGGATGACGTGCTGGTGGCCGTCCATGCGGCGTCGGTTAACCCCAAGGATTGGAAGCTGAACTACAATTTGGCGGTGGCAGCGAGCCCGGTGATGGTTAAACAACTAAAGCCCCTGTTTGGTGATGACCTGGCAGGCATCGTGGTGGACACGGGTCCTAATGTTAGTGACTTTGAGATCGGTGATGCGGTTTATGGAATGGATATGCGCCTGCGAACCGCATCGCTGGCAGAGCTGACCCTGATTGATCAGCGCCGTATTGCAAAAAAGCCGGAGAACCTGTCATTTACTCAAGCCGCCGCCATGCCTCTGGCCGCCCTCACCGCGCTGCAAGGGTTGCGTAAAGGGAAAGCGGAAGCGGGGAAAAAGGTATTGATTATCGGCGCGTCTGGTGGAGTGGGTAGTTTCGCCGTTCAAATAGCGAAAAACCTGGGCCTGCATGTCACCGGTGTGTGCAGTGGTCGGAACACCGATTTTGTTCGTGAGTTAGGGGCGGATGCGGTGATTGATTACACCCAGGGGGATTACCGCCATTCGGCAGGTGAGTTCGATCTGGTATTCGATGTGACATCTTATGAAACGCCGCTAACGTGTGCCGCGCTGTTGGGCAAGAAGGGCTACTTCATTTCCACTGGTGGCGATGGCAAATCTATGTTGGCCACCCCGCTCTATCGGCTGTTGGGCAAAAAAGCCGGCACAGTGGTGGTCGAATCTTATCGGCGTGATCTGGAAACACTAAAGGCCATGGTGGAAGCGGGTTCTTTGACACCAGTAATCGATAGCGTTTTTACGTTGGCAGAGAGCGAAGCGGCCTATAACCGCAGCCGTTCCGGCCGCTGCCGGGGAAAAGTGGTTATTAATGTGGCTAACGCCTGACCGCCGATAGCGTTGGCAGGTCTATGGTCCGGTCGCGTCGGTTAGCCGCACGGCAACTCCTGTTTCAGTATTCCCTGCCCTTGAACCGAAAAGAGTTACCCACTGATTCTTTACCAGAAGCAATGTGGCCTGTGCGGTGCTATGCCCTCGTTGGCTGGTGCTGTAGTCACCAACGAATTGGAATCGGAATTGGTCAGGCTGCTCAGGGTCCGGCTGTATAGCGTAGCCCAGAGTGAACGGTTCAGAGGCAATGAACCCTTTATCCTCAATATCCACAGCAACGTTCAGGGCGTCAGCTGAAGCCATGAATGAAGGCAAGGGACGTGTTGAGCGACCATCGGATGCAGTGACCGCGCACTCACAAAAACGTATCTCCATTCGTAACGGTTTGGCAGAGAGATAGGTTGCCATTGCCGCTGTATCGGCCAGCGCAAAACCAGGCACCAGCAGTAACAACACCGACCAAAACCGTTTTGCTATTGTGCTCATGATATTTTCTCCGCGTTGATCTGGTTTGTTTCAAGTCTTATTTTGCCCGTGCTGCGTGCAACTTTTTATAGCTTTCGATTAGGCGTTGGTGTTTTTCCAGCCCTTCCAGTTGCATATTGGTGGGGGTCAGGCCGGGGAAACGGAGGCTGCCTTCAACAGCGCCAATGACGGTTTCCAGGGTATCTTCACCGTACATGCGCCCCAGGTTTGTGCGGTAGTCATCCAGTGACAACTCTTCATCCAGGGTAATTTCCAGTACCGCATTAACAGCTCGGTAGAACAGGCCGCGCTCCACGGTGTTGTCGTTGAACTGGATAAACATGTCCACCAGCTCCAGCGCATCTTCATGGCGCTGTAATGCCAGATAGATCAGCAGCTTCAATTCCAGAATAGTGAGCTGGCCCCATACGGTGTTCTCATCGAACTCGATACCGATCAGGGTGATGATGTCGGTGTAGTTATCAATCTGGCTTTCTTCCAGCCGTTCCACCAGCTGGCTCAGCTGCTCATCGCTGAGGCGGTGCAAATTGAGAATGTCCTCGCGGTAATCCAGCGCCATGTTGGTGTTGTCCCATACCAGATCTTCCACCGGGTACACCTCGGAAAAATCCGGCACCAAAATCCGGCACACCGGTGCGCCTAGCTCTTCGTAGACAGCCACGTAGGCTTCTTTCTCCAGGCTTTCGAGAATGCCAAACAGGCGCGCGCTTTCTTCTTCTGTAGTGCCAGAGAAATCCCATTCGCAAAAAGATTCATCGGCCTGGGCACTAAAGAAACGCCAGCTCACGACTCCGCTGGAATCAATGAAGTGTTCCACGAAATTGTTGGGCTCGCAGACTTCCTGGCTATTAAACGTGGGCGGTGGCAAATCGTTGAGGCCTTCGAAGCTGCGACCTTGCAGCAGCTCGGTAAGGCTGCGTTCCAGTGCGACTTCGAAGCTTGGGTGGGCACCAAAGGAGGCAAAAACCCCGCCGGTGCGCGGGTTCATCAGCGTTACGCACATAACCGGGAATTGCCCGCCTAGAGAGGCGTCTTTCACCAGTACCGGGAAACCCTGTTCCTCCAGGGCGGTGATACCTTCAACAATGCCGGGATACTTGGCCAATACTTCTTGGGGCACATCCGGCAGGGCAATCTCTTCTTCAATGATGTGCTTCTTCACCGCCCGTTCAAAAATTTCCGACAGGCATTGCACCTTGGCTTCGGCCAAAGTATTGCCGGCACTCATGCCGTTACTCAGGAACAGGTTTTCAATGAGATTGGAGGGGAAATACACGGTCTCGCCGTCGGACTGGCGAACGAACGGTAATGAGCAGATGCCCCGGTCGGCACGGCCGGAGTTGGTATCAATCAGGTTGGAACCGCCCAACTCCCCTTCCGGGTTATAGATGCCCAAACAGTAGTCATCCAGAATGCCCTCGGGTAGCGCGTCGTTGGGCCCGGGTTTGAACCACTTTTCGTTGGGGTAATGGACAAAGTCGCTGTTGGCGATCTCTTCCCCGAAGAACTGGTCGTTGTAGAAGAAATTGCAGTTTAGGCGTTCGATGAATTCGCCCAGTGCTGAACATAGCGCGGCTTCCTTGGTGGCGCCCTTACCGTTGGTAAAGCACATGGGGGAGGCGGCGTCGCGCACGTGCAGAGACCACACATGGGGAACGATGTTGCGCCAGGAGGCGATCTCGATCTTCATCCCCAATTTCGCGAGGATCGCGGTCATGTTGGTGATGGTCTGCTCCAGCGGCAGGTCTTTGCCTTCAATAAAGGTACGGTGGGCCTCGTCCGGTTCCACCATCAGCAGGGCCTGGGCGTCTTCGGTGAGGCTGTCCACCTGCTCGATCTGGAAGTCAGGCCCGGTCTGGACCACCTTCTTCACCGTGCAGCGATCAATCGAGCGAAGTATCCCCTGGCGGTCCTTGTCGGAAATATCCTCCGGTAGCTCAACCTGAATCTTGAAGATCTGGTTGTAGCGGTCCTCCGGGTCAACGATGTTGTTCTGCGACAAGCGGATATTATCGGTGGGGATATCCCGCGCCTTGCAGTACACCTTCACAAAATAGGCCGCGCACATGGCCGACGATGCCAGGAAATAATCAAATGGGCTGGGTGCTGAGCCATCGCCCTTGTAGCGGATGGGCTGGTCGGTGATGACAGTAAAGTCGTCGAACTTGGCTTCCAAACGAAGGTTATCGAGGAAGTTGACGTTGATTTCCATGGCGGGGCTACCGAGTCGAGGAATGGCTGTGGCGGTCATTATCCCGCTTTTAACCCTCACCGTCTGTAGGAGGACGGTTTTCTCGGCTGTGGACTTTACTCAGCACACTGCTGTTTAAACATTGATCTATGTCTACATCGGCTACCCTGCCCGCTGCTAGCGTAAAGCCCATATTGCTTGCCTCCACACCACTAACCGGAGAGGGATCATGCGCCTCGTATGGGGCCCGGCCTATGAACTGGGCATTTTGGTCATCGACCAGCAGCATAAACGCATCGTGGATTACATCAACGACCTAGACCGTCTAGTCGGCCAGCCTGGCGCCCAACTGGGCGTGGCCCGAGTGCTCTATGATCTGGTGGACTACACCGAATCCCACTTCAGTTTTGAGGAAGCACTGATGGAGCGGGCCGGCTACGACAAGCTGGATGATCACCACTCTCAGCATCGCAAGTTCATCTTTCACATTGAGTCCCTGCTGCGGCGTCATGAAGATGGTGTCGATGTGGCAGAGTCGCTATTGCGGGTTTTGGAAAAGTGGCTGTTCCACCATATTCTTGAAGAAGATCGTGCCTATACGCAGCAGGTGCGGGATTTTGTCGACGGTATTGGTCGTGAACGGCTGGGCGGCTGGGTCAACGAAAATTTGCGAAAACACTTTCGGATGATGTAATCACGGTTAGAGCGCTATTTCACAGAGGATAATAGCGCTATCAACGACCGTAATTTGGGCAGCGACACCGCTGCCCTGCTCGCTATTATTTTGCTGGGTACGGTGTTTGCCGCGCGTAAGACCCAGAGCCCATAGCACGGCGTTATTGTTTCATTACGGTTGTTTAGAGGCCCAGATCGCCAGCTTGTGCTGAATCGTGGGTTGCGACACCTGGTCCTCTGGTAATGGCTGGATGATCTTGTCATGGACCAGCAGGCGATAAATATAGAGCAACTTCTCGGAGGCAGAATCGGTTGCTTCAAATTCCACCACGCCGCGTTTCTCTGCGTAGGCGACCCCTATCTGTATGGCTTTCTTGACCAGCTCTTTCTCGTTTTTCAGTTTCTTCATGGGGCTTGCCCTCACTGCTAGCTCAATGTGCAGCTTGGCACAAAGCGGCTTGGGGCATAAGTGCGGGTGTAATGAGAGGGGCTAGGTGGTTTGATCGCTGAGCGATAACCTGTTCTGACATACGCCGTATGCCGCCCTTGGGGGCTTCGCGATGTAAACATTCATGCTCAGAAATCTCACAGGCAGTTTTGCTTTGGTCATCACATAGAGGCGCGTTGCGCCTCACTATGGCTCCAAGGCTACTGGAGATCCCCGTATTCAACACCGTGTTTGGCGGTTTCGCGGTTCCTGGGGTGCTCCCATCATGAGGGGCCAGGAAGGCGGCGGCGGGAGTTGTGCCGTTATCAGGCGACGGAGCCAAACACCTGAATGATGTTGCCCAGCCTGGCGGTGAACTTGTCGCCGCTGTTCAGCGGACCGACGCCGGCGGGGGTGCCGGTGAAAACTACATCGCCTGGTTCCAAGGTGAAGGTCTGGCTGATTTCCGATAACAGCTCGAAGGTGGGGAACAGCATTTGGCCGGTGTGGCCGTGTTGTTTTACGGCGTCGTTAAGTTCTAGGGTAACGCCCAGGTCCTGGCGCACCGAGATACCGCGGGCATCGATAAAGCCGGATACCGGGGCGGCGCCGTCGAAGGCTTTGGCCCGTTCCCAGGGGTGGCCTTTTTCTTTCAACTGGTTCTGCACTTCGCGCAGGGTCAGATCCAGGCCGATGCCGTAGGCGGCGACGCTGAAGCGCACGTGATCCAGGCGGGTTTCCTTACGGATGCGTTTGCCGATCAGCACGACCATTTCCACTTCATGGTGCACCGGCCCTTGCCCTTCGGGCAACACTAGCGGCTCGTGCAGGCTGGTTAGTGCGGTGGCGGGCTTCATAAACAGAATAGGGGCATCCGGGGTTTCATTGCCCAACTCTTTGGCGTGGTCGGCGTAGTTGCGGCCCACGCAGACCACCTTGCCCACCGGCATGTTCATGGCGGAGCCGTCGATCCAGCGATGTTGGTAACCGTCCGGGTCTACTTGGATTTCGTTGATCTCATCAAACATCGAACAGTTTTCCCGGGTTCATCACATTGTTGGGGTCGAATACCTGTTTCACCGCTTTCATGCAGGCGATTTCTTCCGGGCTGCGGGAGTATTCGAGGTAGGGTTTCTTGGTCATGCCCACACCATGTTCGGCGGAAATCGAGCCGTTGTATTTCTGCACGATCTCGAACACCCACTTGGAGACGTTATTGCACTTGGCGAAGAAGTCTTCCTTGGGCAGGTCTGCTGGTTTGAGGATGTTCAGGTGCATGTTGCCGTCGCCAATGTGCCCGAACCAGACGATTTCGAAATCCGGGTAGGCGTCTTGCACCACGGTGTCGATGTCTTCGACAAAGTCCGGCACTTTAGAGACGGTGACGGAGATGTCGTTCTTGTAGGGGGTGTGAGGGGCGATGGATTCGGAGATGCGTTCGCGCAGCTGCCACAGCTGATCCAGCTGCTGTAGCGACTGGCTCATGACGCCGTCCAGTACCCAGCCTTCTTCCACGCAGCGTTCAAAAATGGCCATGGCCTGGTCGCCAATTTGTTCAGACAATTGCTCGAATTCCAGTAGGCAGTAGAACGGGCATTCGGTATCGAAAGGCTTGGCGACACCGTGTTCCAGCACGTGGGCCATGGCCTTGCCGGAGAAGAACTCGAAGGCGGTGAGGTCGATGTCCTGCTGGAAGGCATGGAGGATTTTCATTACTTCCCGGAAGCCTGGCGCGCCCAGTACCAGGGCGGTCAGGTCTTTGGGCTCGCGGGCCAGTTTTACTGTGGCTTCTACCACAAAGCCCAGGGTGCCTTCAGAGCCGATAAACAGGTGGCGGAAGTCATAGCCGGTGGCGTTCTTGATCAGGCCCTTGTTCAGGTCCAGTAGTTCACCCTTGCCGGTGACCACTTTCAGGCCGGTGATCCAATCGCGGGTCATGCCGTAGCGAATTACCTTGATGCCACCGGCGTTGGTGCCGATGTTGCCGCCGATTTGGCTGGAGCCGGCGGAGGCAAAATCGACCGGATAGAACAGACCTTTCTGTTCGGCGAATTCCTGCAGCTGCTGGGTAATGACGCCGGGCTGTACGGTGACGGCGCGGTCGAATTCGTTGAAATCGAGGATCGTATTCATACGATCAAAGGCCACGACTAGCTCATTGTTGGCGGCGACTGCGCCAGCGGACAGGCCGGTGCGACCCCCGGATGGCACGAGGTGCAAACCATGCTCGTTGGCGATTTCGACGATCTGTTGCACTTCCTCGGTGGTTTCCGGCAGTGCCACGGCACAGGGTGCCGGTGCCCATACCTTGGTCCAGTCGACCCCGTAACGTTCGGCGCTTTCCTGGTCGGTGAGGCAGCGATTGCCAAGCAAATCAGTTAGTTGCTCTAAGGCAGCATGGGCAAGGGCAGTCATCAACAGGTCTCCTGAACGGGTTTAACCGGGGGGTTGAAACGGGTTCACGCTGACTTGAGCAGAAGTACAGCATGGGTTGCTCTCAATTTGAGCGCGCTATGTTAACATACGCGCCCATTTCACAGGCTACCGAGACAGAATCATGGCCGATACTTCTCTTGAGAAGGATAAGATCCGCGTTCTCCTGCTCGAGGGCATCCACGAAAACGCCGTGGAGAACCTGAAAGCGAATGGTTACTCCAATGTGGAGCTGCTGCCCACCGCGCTCACCGGGGATGACCTGACTGCCAAAATCAAGGATGCTCATTTTGTTGGCATCCGCTCCCGCACCCAGCTCACCGAAGAGGTGTTTGAGGCAGCGGAAAAACTGATTGGCGTTGGCTGTTTCTGTATTGGCACTAACCAGGTAGACCTGAAGGCCGCCCTGAAGCGTGGTATCCCGGTTTTCAACGCGCCTTACTCCAACACCCGCTCGGTGGCGGAATTGGTGATTGCTCACACCATCAATATGATGCGCGGCATTCCGGAAAAGAATGCGGTTGCCCACCGTGGTGGCTGGCTGAAGTCTGCCAAGGACAGTTACGAGATCCGTGGCAAGACCTTGGGTATCGTGGGTTACGGCAACATCGGTGCGCAAGTGAGCGTGTTGGCTGAATCCATGGGCATGAGAGTAAAGTTCTACGACGTGGTACCTAAGCTGCCGCTGGGTAACGCTGAGCAGGTGGGTACTCTCACTGATCTGCTGGCCCAGTCTGATGTGGTGAGCCTGCACGTGCCGGACACTGCTGATACCCGCTGGATGATTCAGGAAGAGCAGATCCGTGCGATCAAGCCCAAGGGTTACCTGATCAATTATGCGCGCGGCAAGGTTGTCGACATTGAAGCGTTGGCGGCGGCCCTGAACGACGGCCACCTGTTGGGCGCGGCCATCGATGTGTTCCCGGAAGAGCCGAAAGGTAACGATGACGAGTTCATCAGCCCGCTGCGCGAATTCGATAATGTGATTCTGACTCCGCACATTGGTGGCTCCACCAAGGAAGCCCAGGTCAACATCGGTACGGAAGTGTCCGAAAAGCTGATCCGTTATTCCGACAACGGCGCTACCTTAGGTGCGGTGAATTTCCCGGAAGTGGCTCTGCCCCCGCATCCAGATATGCACCGCCTGCTTCACACCCACAAGAACGTGCCCGGCGTGCTGACTCAGATCAACACGGTTTTCTCCGAAAATGGCATCAACATTTGTGGCCAGTACCTGCAAACCAACGAAGAGATTGGTTACGTGGTTATTGATGTGGATAAGGGCTACAGCCAATTGGCGCTGGAAAAGCTACGCACTATCGACGGCACCATTCGTACCCGGGTGCTGTTCTAGGGCATAGAGCTTGCGGTATACATGCGTTGGCATATTGTGCCGGCGATATGTGAACTGCTCGACAAAAAGCCGGAGTCAGGCTAACTTGCCTGCTTCGGCTTTTTTCTTGGGGCGTACACTAAGACCATGAATTTATTAAGGAAGGGATGCCTGTGGGTGGCGTTGTTGGCAACGCTGAGTGGGTGTGCCACGAACTCCCTGTTCGTCTCTTACCCCAGCCAGGCACAAAAATGGAAAGCCACATTGGGGAATGAGGCTGCCAGTTTGGGGACCATGCAGAAATTGGAGAAAGCCACCGCCGGGGGCGATGGCGTGTTGTATCTTCAAGAGTTAGGCCGGGTCGCGCAGCTCAATGGCCAGGGTGAGGTCAGCCGTAATGCCTTTGCCGATGCGGTGTCCAAATACGATGCTGAAGACGCCAGCGCGAAAATCCAAGTGTCCTCTCTAGCCGCCAGCGGCACCTCTTTGCTCACCAACGATAATGCCCGCCCTTATGTGGCACCGGACTACGAGCGCATCTTTACCCGTGCCTATCAGGCCATGAATTATTGGGCTGAAAACGATGTCACCGGCACCGCTGTAGAATTGCGGGCGGCGGCACTGGAGCAGCGGGTGTCGGCCAGCAAACGGGAAAAGGAAATCGCTAAGGCTGAGGAAAAGGCGCAAGAGAACGACGTGGACGTGTCCCAGTTCGATGGTTACTTCGAGGGTATTGATGCGGTAGCCGGTGACGTTAAAGCCAGCTTCCAGAATGCCTGGACCTTCTATCTGTCTGCCTTGTTCTGGGAGGCGCATGGTGAATATAACGATGCCTTGGTCGATTACAAGAAAGCGCTGGAGATCCATTCCGGCATCGATATGATTAAGGAAGACGTGGAACGGGTGTCTAACCCAGAGGCTCGGAGTGGCAGTGATGAGGGCATGGTGGCGGTGCTCTATGAACAGGGCTTTGTGCAACCCCGGGAAGAGTTCTCCCTGCCGATTCCCACTGTCCACGGGGTGTTTTCCGTGGCATTCCCGACCTATGCGATTAGCAGCAAGCCACGCCCGGACAGCCTGCGAGTGCTCGACAGCGCTAGCCAGCCGTTGGGCGAAACCGTGGTGTTGGCGGATGTGGGCGGCTTGGCCGCGAAAGATTTGAAAGAGCGCATGCCCGGCATGTTGGTACGCCAGACGCTGCGGGCCACGGCTAAATACAACATGCAAAAACAGGCCAACGACAACTTCGGCCTATTAGGCTCATTGAGCACTCAGATTTATAATTTGGTTAGTGAGCAGGCCGACCGTCGCAGCTGGCTGAGCTTGCCAGCCTATGCTCAGGCTACCCGACTTCACTTGCCTCAAGGTGAGCACGTATTAGTGCTAAGTACCCCGGCAGGTAACAGAACGCTGACGGTTCCGGTCGTGCGCCGGGGCCTCACCGTGATTCATGCAGTGGCCGTACCTGGCCAGTTGATTACTCGCATATTACCCGTTCAGGAGGGTCCCCTATGACATTTTTACGCCCGATGTTGGCAATACTGGTAGCGTTGGTGCTGGCGGCATGTTCCGCCAGCAATAAAGGCCAGATGGAAGTAACCGAAGACGGCGAAGTCGTCACTAAGGTGCATTCCAGCAATAGCTTGCTCTCCAGCCGCATTTCCGTTGTAGACCTGCGTCAAAAGCGCGTTGGCGATTTGCTTCAGGTTCAGGCTGTATTGGAAAACGACTGGAAATTCCAGCTCGACTTCCAATACAAGTTCAAATGGTTTGATGCCGACGGTTTCGAGCTTGAGCCAGAAGCCCAGCCCTGGCGGCAGGTGGTGATGGCCGGTCGTAGCCAGAACAGTGTGCAGGGGGTGTCCCCCAACCCGTCCGCCGTGCGCTTCGAAATCTGGGTGCAGGAATAACGGTCAGCCCAGCTGACGCAACAAGGAACAAGGAGAAATAAGAATGGTACGTTTATTTTCAATGATGATGCTCGGCGCTGCATTGGTGCTGTCTGGTTGTTCCACTGTGGATTATGGTGATGCCCAAGGCCGTGAAACCGTGAATACCGACTTCGGTTCCACTGACCTGCAGATGATTGCCAGCAAGATGGTGGATGACATGCTGGTGTTCCCGCCCATTGTGCAGATGACCCAGAGCCGTCGCCCGGTGGTCTTTGTCGATCGCATCAAGAACAAGACCACCGAGCATGTGGATACGGAATCCATCACAGATACCATCCAGTCCAAGCTGATCAATTCCGGTAAATTTCGTTTTGCCGACATGACGGTGGTTAATCGTGTACGCGAACAGTTGGATTACCAGAGTGATTCCGGCCTGGTGGATCAGAGCACTGCCGCGGCCATGGGTCGTCAAATCGGCGCTGAGTTCATGATGTACGGTAACTTTTCTTCCATTGTGAAGCGTGATGGCAGCACCAAAGATGTGTATTACAAATTCACCCTGAAGTTGCTCAACATCCAGACCGGTATCATTGAGTGGGCGAACGAGAAAGAAATCCGCAAGACCAAATCCAAAAGCCTGTTCGGCCTGTAAAGCGACGGTATTTGCGGTGGCAAATGACTACGGCAACCCTCGCCGGGTTCTACCGAGGCGGTTGGAGGCAGGGAGGCCTGCCTCCGTTATTGGGGTGCGCGGGAACGGCGTTATTGATACGCTTTGTTCCCGGTTCATGCCGGCCTTATTCGTGATATAAGTGGTGGAGCGGTTGCCGCTACTGGCAAGGAGATCTTTCATGATCAAACGTCTTTTCTCTCCCTTTTTTCTTATCCTGCTGCTGTGTTCGTCTTTCAGCTATGCGATGACCGAAACCGTTTCCGTGTCAGCGCGGGGGTATGGCGATAACCCGGAGCAAGCCATGACCAATGCCCTGGTCGCGGCTGTGCGTCAGGGAGGTGGTGTGACCTTGGCGGTGGATCCTAATTTCCGCACAAATGTGTATGAATGGGTGATCAACCAAAAGGGAGATGTGTCTACTTGGCAGGGCAAAGAGACGTCGGTGCCGGAGCCGCAGTTGCCCACGCTGGGTAACATAAAAACCTACCAGGTCCAGACAGTGAAGCAGGTAAATGACGGTATCTGGCAGGCGCAGATCCAAGCGGAGATCCTGCGGCCCAAGACTATCGGGCCGGACCGCTCTCACTTGCCAGGCATTGCCATAGCTACTTTTGATAGCGTCAAAAGCAGCTATGATCTCGGTGATATCAAGGTGCCCGCGAGCCAAGTGCAGCATCAACTTCAAGATAACCTAACAATGGCATTTTCCCAGTCCGGTCGCTACCGGGTGCTGGACCGTACCTACCTTGCGAATGTCGATGAAGAGTTGGGCGTGGTGGCCCAAGGCAGCATCGCCCCGGAAGAAATGGCACGGCTGGGTCAGCGTAAGGGCGCGGATCTGCTGTTGGTGGGTACCATTGAAGACTTCCAGATTGGCGACAGCGCGCAAGCGTTCTACGGCGCTAAGATGGGAGGTTACGCCCCCTATGTGCGGGTCCGCTATCGTCTTATCGACACCACTACCACGGAAATTCTGTGGAGCGATCTTTACGAGTGGGACAAATCAGAAGCGGTTATCCGTGAGATTGCCCGCCAACTCAACATCGACGACCGTAATCACCCGGAGCGTTTAGCCGATCAGATTTACCCGGAAATTGCCCGCGCCATTGCCGGTGATGCCACTGACGTGCTTTATCCGGTGCAGGTGATTAAGGTTGATGGTGAGGCGGTATTTCTGAGCCAGGGCCAAGGGCGTTTGGAGAAAGGCGGCATCATGAAGGTGTATCGTCCTGCCGGGGAAATGAAAGACCCGGATACCGGTATGACCATCAAGCTGGAAGGCGAAGCCTTGGCCAGCCTTAAGGTGAGCGATGTACGCACCGACTACGGCATTGCTCGAGTGGAAGGTGAAGCGAGCCCTTTGCAAGTAGGTGACCGGGTACGCCCGGACAAGCAGGCCCAACGTTCGTTGGCGTCACCCGCTGGCCAGGCTGCGACGCCGGGATCCTCGGACGCTCCCCTCAAGTGGTAACCCCCCACCCCCGCAAACGCGGGGGTTTTTGTTTGGGCAAACATACCCCTATTCTTTCGTGGGCGATGCTCCCTAGCTGCGAACCGCAGCGTGGGAGTGAGTGAAACCCTAGGCAGCAACGTAAAAGCGTTTGTCCGGCCCTTGGAGTGACACGCTTGCTGCAATGCTCAAGGCGTGGTGGTAGCCGCCATCGCTGCTTCTTGTTTACGACGCTTGCTCGTTACCCTCGCCTTTCTTTTCTTCCACCAGATTACCAGCCCGGTGATGGAGAGCATGGCGACCGCAATGCCCATGATTGAGACGATAATGCGCCCAGGTAGGCCGACGATGCGACCAGAATGCAGGGGGAACTGTAGTTGGCTGAAGACATCCGCGACGGTGCCTTCCCAGGGCTCTTCCTCACCAATTAAAGCGGCACTGCGGCCATCGTAATAGAGGCTCTTCACCTTCATTCCGCCGCTATCGTGGTCTTCCCCTGGGTAGTAGAAGCGCACCCCGAAGACCGCAAAATTGTCGCTGTAGAAGGTGTCACCAATGGGCTCGTCCCAGCCGCGGTTGTCCGCGTGCGTTCGAGCCTTTTGGAACAATGCAGGCCAGCTAACCTGGGGTTCTACGGGGTCATGCAATGCGGTGGGCGTGCGCGTTTCAAACGGCCCGGGGGTAGTTTCGGACACTATAGACATGACCGGGTAAAAGATTTCTCGGTATAAGTTTAGGGAAAATGAGGTAAAGGCTAGCATCAACAATAAACCGAAGGTCCACAGGCCGACGGCCCGGTGCAGGTCGAAATTCAGTTTGTAGGCGCCCGCGCCGCGGCGAATCATCCAGGCGGGTTTCCAGCGTTGCAGCCAGCTCTTGCCCGCCGGTTTCTGGGTGCGGCGTTTGCGCGGCAGAGTCAGCGCCATGGCGATAAACGTGTCGAATAACCAGACCATGGCGGCGGCACCCATCAACCAGATGCCCCAGCGGTTGATGCCGTTCCATTCCGGCAGGTGCAGGGTGAAATGCAGCTTGTACAGAAACGACATCAGGTGTTCCGGGTGCAGGGAGATTTTCCCCCATTCGCGTTTGCCGACGATTTCGCCGGTAACCGGATCTACGAAGGCATGGTCGTAACCCAGTTCGTAGCGCCGCCCGGTGTCCGGGTTTACTTTGGCATCCACCCAGATTTCGGCGTTATGGCCCGGCTCTGCTTCTAGGGCAAAGAAGCTGGCCCGGACTCGCGGGTCCGCGTTTTCCACATGACGGACCAGTTCCAGCATGGGCAGTGGCTCGCCTTGGCTCTGGCTTGTAAAAAGATGCGGGTTAAGCCATTCATCCAATTCGTGATCCCAAGAAATCACGGCTCCGGTCAAGCCGGCAATAATCAGAAAAGCGGCAATGAAGAGACCGAACCAGCGGTGAAGTAGAACCAGTAATGCGCGCATGCAGAATCCAACCGGGCTGACAATGCCGCGCAGCCTAGCATAAAACGGAATCATTCTCATTGTGTCGGGGCGCGGGGTATTAGGTGTTCGGTTGAGGGGTTTTCCACAATGGGTAAGGAATGCCGGCAAGCCGGTTGATTACGAAAGCCTGAGCAACCAGTAATGCCACGGCGCTAAGCAACACCGGCAGTTGTTGCAGCTCATGCATTAGCCCCAGCGACACGATCAGTGCGGTGGCGCCGGCCGGGGGGTGAGCCACCCGAAACAGGATCATCAATGCACTGGCCATGCCCAATGACAGCCCTGCCGCCACCACACGGGGCCATTCTACCCCGGTAATGAAGGCGGCTGGCGCATCATGCAGCCCGCATACCCATAACGATGCCCAGCCACACAGTGCGCCGATCAGATGGCCGCACAGCACATTGCGGGGGGACGCGGCTTCCGCCAAGGGAAGATGAAATAACAGAAAGGCGCTGGCGCCCAGGGAGGGAAAGATAAACGCTTGCTGAGTAACCAGCGCCACACTGGCGATCAGTGCAATGCTCAGGCCACCATTGACGAGATTAAACAGTGCCAACACCACACGGGGATTAAAGCGTTCGCTCATGGCTTCCAGATGCAGCTGCCGTAACACGCCACCCACTAGTTGCTGGCGGAGCTGATCGCTTTGCTTGCTCATGGTGCGCACTAATCCAGGGCAGAAAAAGAGCGCAATACTAAGGGTTTGCTGCTCCCTGGGCAATTATGGTGCAAAACGTGCGCTAAATGCCTTTAACAACGTGAACAAACGAAATCCGCTAGCATTAGCTAAGACAAAAAGGAGAGCGGTGTGGACGGATTTTTCTCGCAGGCGCTGGTGTTGCTGGGGGCGACACTGGTGTTGTTGCCGTTGTTCCAACGGCTGGGGCTGGGCAGCATTCTGGGCTATTTGGCGGCGGGCATTGCTGTAGGGCCGTTGGGGTTTGGGCTGGTTAGTGGCGGTAACGATGTACTGCATTTTGCCGAGTTGGGGGTGGTGTTGATGCTGTTCTTGGTCGGGTTGGAGCTGGCCCCGCAGCAACTATGGGCGCAGCGCCAGCGGCTGGTAGGGCTGGGGGCCAGCCAAATGGTGTTCAGTGCCTTGCTATTGACTGGCGGTTTTTATTTGTTGGGCTTCGATAGCCATCAAAGCGTGGCGATCGGGGCCACCCTCGCGCTGTCCTCCACGGCGTTTGTAGTGCAAATGCTGGTGGAAACCAACCAGCTGGGTACCTCTCAGGGGCGATCAGCCTTTTCCATTCTGTTATTTCAGGATTTGGCTGTGATCCCGATTCTGCTATTGCTGCCGTTACTGGCCGGGGCCCAGGCGGGTGAAGATAGCCCCCAGTTATTGGCAGGCCTCGTTGCGCTGGCGGCGATGGTATTAGCGGGCAAGTATGCGTTGAACCCGTGGCTCGGCTGGCAGGCCAAGCTGCGTAACCGGGAGCTGATGACCGCCAGTGCACTGATGTTGGTGTTGGGTTCTGCGGCGTTGATGGAACACCTGGGGCTGTCTATGGGGCTGGGGGCTTTTGTGGCGGGTGTGCTGCTGGCCAATTCGCCGTATCGGGAGCAGCTGGAAACCGATATCCAGCCATTCAAGGGTCTGTTGCTCGGGCTGTTTTTCCTGGCCATCGGCATGACCATGGATTTGCGTCTGCTGTTGGATCATTCGGGCAACATCGCGTTGTTCTTGGTTATGTTATTGGGTCTAAAGGGGCTGGTACTGGTCGCCATTAGCCGACTGCGTGGAGCGCAATGGCGCAGTACCGTCATGTTCGGCATTCTGCTTAGCCAGGGCGGTGAGTTTGCCTTTGTGCTACTGACTCAGGCTCAGACGTTGAATTTACTCGATAGCACTCTGGCCGGGCAGCTGAATCTGGTGGTGGCGTTGTCTATGGCCTGTACCCCGTTGTTGCTGAAACTAGTAACGCTTTTGTGGCCTAAGGCGGATGGCAAGGCACCGCGCAAGGATCTGGAAGAAGAAGACATGCCCAGCAATCACCACCCCCAGGTGGTGATTGCTGGGCTAGGTCGCTTCGGGCAGATCACTGCCCGGATTCTGGTGGGGCGCCAGATCCCCTTCACTGCGCTGGATTCGGACCCGGACGAAATCGATTTGCTGCGTCGTTACGGTAATGAGGTGTACTTCGGTGATGTGACCCGGCTAGATCTGCTGCACAACGCCGGGCTGGGACAGGCCAAGGTGCTGGTGCTGGCCGTGGATGATGTGGACGCTTCTTTGAAAGCCGCAGAGCTGGTGCGCGACCATTTCCCCAATGTGACCATCGTGGCTCGTGCCCGTGACCGCTATCACGCTTACAAGCTGCATGCCCTTGGAGTGGAGCAAGTGATTCGAGAAAGCTTTGAATCCGCCCTGCTGAGTGCGCGCCTGACGTTAATACAGTTAGGGGTGCCTGAGTCCACGGCCATTGATTTGGTGCGCAGTTTTCGGGAGTTGGATGAGCGCCTGTTACTGGAACAGATTGAACATCGCGCGGACATGGAGATGTTAGTGGAAACCAACGCGAGAGGGAGGGCTGAACTGCAATCGTTATTGTCTGAGGGCAAAGCAGGCCAAAAAACAGGAGGCAATTGAGAATGGTTCGCGCCTGCATTATCATCTCCGACTGAGTCCGGTCGCTCGCGCTAGCGCAAGGTATGTTAGTAGCGGTTGGCGATGGTCCGGGATGCAGAGACAACTACAGGCACGATCATGATCATCACTTCTGCACGTTTTTGGGGCCGCCCGTTGGCGGCCTTACTGTTGCTATTTCCATTGGTTTCGACGGCAACAGAGGTGGAAACCGATAACGATGACGTACATGAAATTCCGTCAGTAACGGTGAATGAAGAAGCAAACCAAGGCACGCTTGCCGATACTTCGGAAAGCTACCAGCCGAAAACCCCGCTGAGCGCACCCACCGGGTTGTCGCTGACCCGTCGGGAAACGCCGCAGTCGGTTTCAGTAGTGTCGCGGACCTTGATGGATGATTTCCAGATCGTGTCGGTGAGCGAAGCATTGGCGGCTACACCTGGGGTGGTGGTTGACCAAGTGGAAACCGATCGGGTGTATTACAACGCTCGCGGCTTTGAAATTACCAACTACCAGTACGACGGACTGGGCATGCCGTTGCCCTACGAAATCGTTAATGGAGATACGGATACGAGCCTGTTTGAACGGGTGGAAATTGTGCGCGGGTCCAATGGTTTGATGAACGGTTTGGGCAATCCTTCCGCCACCGTCAATTATGTTCGCAAGCGCCCTACACTAGATGCCCATAGCACACTTTCCGCGAGCTATGGCTCCTGGGATAACCGCCGTGTTGAAGTGGATACCTCCGGTAGCCTGACTGAGGATGGGCGGGTCCGTGGTCGTATGGTGTCAGCGTATCAGAATCGTGATTCTTATCTGGACCGTTATGAAAATGAGCGTGGTGTTTTCTACGGGGTGGTTGAGGCTGATGTGACTGATTCAACGCTGTTCACGTTGGGTTATAGCTACCAGAACAGCAATGCAGACAGCCCCATGTGGGGGTCACTGCCGCTGTTCTATTCCGACGGCACCGCGACCGACTACGACGTGGAAACCAGCACCGCCGCCGACTGGGCATACTGGAACAGTAATACCGAGTCTGTGTTCGCCGAACTGCGGCAGCGTTTCGATAACGGTTGGGAAGCCAATGCGGTGTTCAACTACCGCAAAATGGAAGGTGAATCCGAATTGTTCTACGTCTATGGCACGCCGAACAAGGACGAAACCGGCCTGTTCGCCTACCCCAGCCAGTATGACGACAAGGTCACCGAGCGTGTGTTTGATCTGTACGCCCGCGGCCCGTTCGAAGTGGGCGGCCGTGTTCACGAAATGGTGATTGGAGCTAACTATGCGAAAGGCCGTATTGAGGAAACCTCAAACTATGGGCAGGGCATCGGAACCGCGCTGACTCCGGACTGGGCTTTTGGTGGTAGTTACCCCAAGCCGACCTTCGATGCCTCCACCAGCGGTAGCAAGTGGGATGACCGCTACCGCAGCGCCTACCTGGCCACTCGCCTTAGCCTGGCCGACCCGCTGACCCTGATTGGCGGCGCTCGCTATGTGGACGTGACCAGCGAGGGTGAAGGTTACGGCGCCAGTAAAGATGCCAGTGCCAGCGAAACCGTGCCTTATGTTGGTCTGATCTACGACCTGACGGATGTGCATTCTGTGTACGGTAGCTACACTAAAATTTTTAATCCACAGACCGAAGAAGACATCACCGGTCAGCGCCTGGAGCCAGTAACTGGTGAAACTCAAGAGCTGGGCCTGAAATCCGAATGGAAGGATGGTCGGATTTATACTGCCTTGATTGCCTTCCGAACAGATCAGGAAAACCTGGCAGAAGCCGCTGGGATGATCGGCCCTGATACTTATTACGGCGGTGTGGATGTGGAAAGCTTTGGCTATGAAGGGGAAATTAGCGGTGAAATTCTGCCCGGCTGGCAATTAGCCGGTGGTTACACCTGGCTGGAAATTGAAGACGAGGATGGCGATGAAATCCGTACTTACACGCCGCGGGAAATGCTCAGGCTATCGACTATCTACCGGCCGGCTACTATACAGAAACTGAAAACCGGTGTTCAGGTGAGTTGGCAGGATAGTATTTACCGCGGTGGTACTGGTGGTATACCCAAAACCACTCAGGACAGCTATGCGCTGGTAAACCTGATGGCCAGTTATGACTGGACCAAAAACCTGACGACAACCCTGAATGTGAATAATGTGACGGACGAAAAATACTACAATTCGCTCTACGTGGGGCAAGCCTATTATGGCGCACCGCGTGGAGCTAATGTTCGGTTTGATTATACGTTTTAACCGACAAGCTTAGAGAAAAATACTGCCAAAGGGGTGCAGCAGGAACAGATTGGTTTTCTTGTGGCCGTATTGGCAACCGTTTGACGTCGGCGTCTGCACAAGCAAGGGCGTCGGCGTTTTTTTATGGAATGTATGGCGTGTGGGGAAGCGGCGTAACCCGACATATTTATGACGGGTTAACGTTAATGTCAGGTTACGCTGTTCAGGCGATCAATCTTATTGGGTAAATCGCTTTGTTTGGGGCAATTACAGTTTTAATTTGTTCAGGCCGCGGCCGATAGCCTGTGCCAGGCCGACTTTGATGATGGGGCCGATCAGCGGAAATTTGCTTTCAAATTCGATGGTGTAGTCCATTTGGCTGCCACCATTGGCTGTCTCGGAAAAGCGCATAACACCCCTATGGTGTTTCAGCGGGCTACCCTTGGTGATGCTGTACTCGATACACTCATTAGGAACCACCTTGGTGACTGTTTCTTCGAACGGTGGCGCGATCAGAATCTGCAGTTTGCGGGTAGAGCCCACCCCGTTGGGGCTGTCCTGGCCGTCTTTAATACGTTTGATCTTGGCCGGGGCAAAAATCAGTTCCAGATTTTCGTGCACGCTGAGAAAGTTGAACAGCTTGTCCACGGAAAACGGAAAGGTCTTGTGAATTTCGATACGTTGCATGGTGGTTGCTCCTATTACGTCCGGCAAGCGGACGGAGATGATTCACACTGCCAGGCGCGGCAGTAAACAGGGTGTTGATTCTGACGCTTGCCAAGTTGCTCACAAGGTTAAATGGGGCCATAGCACGGCTGACGACAGCCTTAGGATGAGAGGAGATAAGCCTCCCCCATTGTGTCTATCCGCCGTTAAAACTCATCGGCTAGCCAGGCGTTACCGCTGCACAGCGCTTCTGCTGCTGTGCGCAATGGGCCAATGGCGTTGCCGGCTAGTGAAAAGGCAGGCGCGATGTCCGGAAAGTAGCCTAACTCATGCATTAGACGGTTGACTATCCCCCGTGTGGGGCGCTCAGAAAATATTGCGGTCAGATGGTATGGTTAGCCCGGTTGCTGGCCAGCCATGGGGCTTGCATCAACGGGAGAGCAGTATTGAGCAGAGATCGCATAAAGGCGACCTTGTCAGACTGTAACTCGCTAGGCGGTAAGTTAGCGGTAAAGAGTACCAGCGGATCACTTGCTGCAGTATAAGGGCCACGGGGCCACGGGGCCGTGGGTAAGGGCTTAGGGTGTGGTCATTTTCGACGGTCGAATTTATGGTCGATAGTCGGATTTGAGTAACGCGTAGAGCGCCTGATCTACGAACCGGTCGTAAAGCCATTCGGCTTGCCTGAGCGTTCCTTCGTACACAAAACCCAATCGTTCCGGCAGGGCTCGACTTCGCCTGTTGTTCAGCGCACAGCGGATCTCGATCCGGTTGAGTGTATATTCTGTGAAACCAATATTGAGGAGTTGCCTGACCGCACTTGTCGCGATGCCCTGACCCGTGTGGGTCTGCGCGAGCCAGTACCCGATGGATCCTGTGTGATGAGGTTGGTTGATATTATTGAACCCGGTGACGCCACATACAGTCCCCAAATGAACAATGGCAAAGGAGTGGGCGTCACCAGTGGCGGCCATTTTTTCAGCGGTTTCAATGAAGTGTCTTGTGTCGTCGACTGTTAACACCTGATCCAGCCAAGGCAACCATTCGCGCAGGAAGTTTCGATTACTGTTGGTGAGTGTAAACAGATCGTTAGCAAAGCCCTGATTCAGGGGGTGTAGGGTGACATTAGCGTCCATGCGAACCTCCATTTGAGGGCAGAAAAGCCTGCTGGCCTAGGATTAAGTTAACGCTTTGCCTCTACTCTGTTGATTGCTCCTTGGATGAATGTGGGGCTCGAATTTCGGCGCTACCGATCCCTCGTGGGTCGCTGGCAGCGGTGACCTCGCGACTATCTTGGCGCCACAGTATAGCCTGCATGTTGCCGTAGTTACGGCCAGTGGAAACCACCTTATGCCCCCTACGTACCAAGTCTTTTGCGGCTTGGCTGTCGATGAATGCCGGCTCCGCCTGCACTTCGTCGGGCAGGTATTGATGGTGGTAGCGCACTGCGTTGACCCAGTCTTCCACTGGTTTGTTGTTGCTGGCTTCCAGCACGGCCAGCATTACCATGGAAATGATGCGGCTGCCGCCGGGGGTGCCGAGAATGGCAATACGGTCGTCGAATTCAACGAAGGTGGGGGTCATGGATGACAGGGGGCGCTTGCCGGGGGCAATGGCGTTGGCCTGGCTGCCGACCAGGCCATAGGCATTGGGGCTGCCGGGTTTGGCGGAGAAGTCGTCCATTTCGTTGTTCAGTAGCACCCCGGTGCCAGGGGCCACAAAGGCGCTACCAAAGGGCAGGTTGATACTCAGAGTGGCGGCGACTCGGTTACCGTCTTTATCCAGTATCGAAAAGTGGGTGGTATGAAAGCCTTCTTCAACGCCGATGGGGTCGCCCAAGCGGCTGCTGGGAGTGGCCTTGTCGAGAGTAATGCTGCTGGCGCGTTGCTTGGCGTAGCCTATGCTTAACAGCTTATCCACAGGTATATCCACAAAGTCCGGGTCGCCAAGATAGCGTGCTCTGTCCTGATAGGCGCGGCGCATGGCCTCGATGGCCAGGTGCGGGGTTATTTCTGCGGTGTTGCCGTCGTTGAGTTGGCTGAGAATATTGAGCGCTTCGCCCATAACGATGCCGCCAGACGACGGTGGTGGGGCTGAGATTACCCGGCCCCCGCGGAACTGGCTGACGGTGGGGGTGCGCTCTACAACCTTATAGTTAGCAAGATCGTCCAGTGTCCAGATACCGCCAGCTTGTTGCACTCCGTCTACCAGCTGTTTGGCCACTTCGCCCTGATAAAAGCCCGCGTTTCCCTTTTCAGCGAGGGCTCTGAGTACCCGGGCAAGATCTGCTTGTTTGATCAGGTGGTTGTTGGGCGGCACCTTGCCGTTGTGCAGGAAGATAGCGGCGGCTTCCGGAAAGCGGTTAAGCACGTCTTTCCGGTAACCTGCTAATTTGCGGTAATGCTCCTCTACATGGAAGCCGTGTTCGGCCAAAGCAATAGCGGGGGCTAGAGTGGAAGTGAGCGGCAACTTACCGTAATTGTCCGCGAGATGGGCGAAAGCGGCGGCTTGGCCGGGAATGCCGGCAGCGCTGGGGCCGTTTACTGCCCAGTCGCGAATCACCTTACCCTCTTTGTTTTGGTACATGGTAGCGGTGGCCGCGCCGGGAGCCGTTTCGCGGGCATCTACAAAGGTTTGCAAGCCATCCTGTTCCCGGTGTAGCAGCCAGAAGCCACCGCCGCCCATGCCGGCAGAATAGGGTTCGACCACGGCCAAAGTGGCGGCCACCGCGACTGCCGCATCAAAGGCATTGCCGCCCTGCTCCAGAATATTCAGCCCAGCCTGAGTTGCCAGTGGATGGGCACTGGCAACCGCACTCTTGCCTGGCCCGGCGGCCTGGGCGGTAACAGTAATTAGCAGCAGGAGCGAAAGCAGATGGCGCATGGGGATTCCTCCGTGTATTCAGCTATACCCTGGTAGACGTGCTTTAACCGGCGCTCCCACAGGAAGCTTCCTGCATTGTTATTGGCGTTGAAACAAGCAACGACACGGTTATGGTGGATGATTTGACTTTAGGCCCTGCTCTCGCCTTAACACTCGGGTGCAGCTACGCTCTTTCCAGATCATCGTGTAGAGAATCGCGTTTTGGCTTGCCGCTAGAAGCGGGTCGCGATGTTCTAATTCTGTCGCGCCTTGCGTTTCTCTTCCAGCGCCTCGGCCACCAGTGGTGGCACAAAGTTGTTCACGTCGCCGTCCAACAATGCGATCTCACGAATCAGTGAGCTGGAAATAAAAGACAGGTGCTCTGCCGGCGTGAGGAAAACCGTTTCCAACTCCGGAGCGAGCTTGCGGTTCATATTGGCCAGCTGGAACTCGTATTCGAAATCACTGACGGCCCGCAGGCCCCGTAGCAAGATGTTACCGCCTTCTTCACGACAGAAATGAGCCAGTAGCTTGGAAAATCCGGTGACTCGCACATTCGGAAGGTGAGAGAGCACGCTCTGGGTTAGCTCTACTCGTTCATCCAGAGAGAAGAGAGGGCCTTTTTTCTCGCTCGCAGCGATTCCTACCACGACTTCATCAAACATTTTGGCGGCCCGTTCCACTAGATCCAGGTGGCCGTTGGTAATCGGGTCGAAGGTGCCGGGGTAAATTACGCGGTTGGTCATGCTGAGGCTCGCTTTGTCACGGTAGAAACTGTACCCGGGTATAGCCGGATACCCTCTGTTGTGCCGCAAGCATACCTGATGCAGTGACAGAGTTGCAGGTGTGCCTAGCTGTGTGTGTGGAGCGTGTAGGCACCATAGGATAGGCCGCGCAGGCGAGCAGGCTCCTCAGAAATGGCGATCTGATGTAAGCATTCGCTTATATAAAGTAAGGGGAAATACGTATATGTAGGGCTTGCTTTTTAGTCAACACGCGCAACGCATAATCATTTTTTTATGCCCGTCATCTTTTCTCGTCCGCTTGTCGCCATCCGTTTGCTGATAGAAATCCCAGAGGACTAATTTGGATCTAGAGTTACATATACGTAATAACTGGATGTAGCACCGAAAGTCGCTGGCCTCAGAGGGCTGCTCGTTAAGCGGAGAGCCCAAAGAAATAGATGCCGATTTCATGGATTGTATAAGCGATGAAAAAGCAACGGCTAGGTTTTGTAGGATTAGGTGATGACACGGCAAGTGCCTGCCTGTCCATGCTGAAAATCGTGGAGGGGCGCTCTGAAGCGAACTGGTGTCTCAGTGATCCTGACAGCGCAGATGTGCTGATGATTTCCTGTGATAAAACACCCGAAACGCAATGCTGGCACGATAGTAAAAAACCGCGCATTGTCGTGTACCACTGCAACCAGCAGAAACCAATTTACCGTTTTACTCTGCAGCATCCTTTTCGGGTAATGCAGTTGCTATCTGTACTGGATGAAGTGAGTGCCATTTTGCTTGGCCAAGGGGCACCCGTGTTGCAACCCGCTGAGCCTACGCTGCCATTGACATCATCTAGCGAAGGTAACGAAGTCTCTCCTTTCTGGTTATCCCTGCATGAAGCGGTAAGTGGAAATGTGACAAACCCTGCAACGTTGTTGGTGGCGCTGTCGTCGCAGGGCGCCCTGTACTTCAAGCCAGCATCACAACGTTTTTATGCAAGCAAAGCGCTGTTTCGCCAACTAGCTGCATCCTCGGTGACACTGGGGCCATTGACGCCGACAGCAAATGAGTTTCCGGAAGATATGGTGGCCTGCCCGCTATTCTCTGTGTGCTGGATGGTGTCCCGTTATGACGCCATACATTTGGCGCCGTGGATGAATCCTGAAGGGGCTTTTCATCTTAAGCGCTGGCCTAGTTTTGGCACACTGGAGAAAAGTCGAACACATTTATCACTGTGTGCTCTGATGACCAAGCGACCGTTGACGCGGGAACAACTTCTGCAAATTTCACAATGTGGTGAAGACGAGCTAGATCGTTTTATCAATGCTTGTGAAATGAGTGGCCTGATGGTGTTTGAAGAAACTGACCAGGCCCCCTTGCCGGTGGAAAGCAGTGAGGAAGGGAAGAGGCGTTTCGGCGGCCTAATAAAAGGTTTGCGCAACCGGTTGGGGTTGAGTGCTTAGCGATGATAAATGATGAATTTAAAATTCTTTTTACTGGTCCCATGGGTGCAGGGAAAACCACTGCAATTACCGTGTTAAGTGATCAGGAGTGTGTTTCCACTGATGTGGTGAACACAGATATTGATCAGTGCGATAAGGCGATGACCACAGCGGCGTTGGATTACGGATACATTGACATTCCCGGTGGTGGTGGAGTGAGGCTGTATGGAACCCCTGGTCAGGAGCGGTTCCGGTTTATGTGGCCAATTCTTGCCAACAACGCTGCTGGCGTAATCGTGCTGTTAAATGGGGAGCACCCGGATTTGTATAGTCATCTATCAATATTTGTAGATGCGTTTTGGGAACAAGGCGCCATGCCAATGGTTATTGGTATTGGGCGATTGGGAAATGAGGATTTTGAGATAATTGAAAGCGTGGCCGATACCTTACTGGAACGTCATATATCTCCACCTATATTTTCTGTTGATGTGAGAGAGAAGGACGATGTTTTACTGCTGGTAGAAGCTCTGCTCTGCCAGATTGAAGTTAACGAAATGGGAATGATGGAAGCATGAAAGCTGCCTCTCCACTGGGAAAAACTGAAACTGCAGTTGCCCAGAAAGAATTGGAAAACTTCCAAGAGAATACTAAAGGAGTTACTTCTGCCGTATTGCTAAGTGCGGACGGATTTGAAGTGGCGTCGTTGCAAGTTAATAAAGAAAGCGCGAGCCGACTTGCTGCGATGGGTAGCTCGCTGGCAGCGATAAGTTCTGCTATTGCGAAAGAAGCTGGCATATCTGAATGCAGTCGCTTGATCGTCGAATCTGATGAAGGCGTTGTTGCAGTGATGAAAGTTCCGAATCTAAAGCCGCCGCTGGCTCTTGCGGTGGTGGCCAACGATGCGTCTATGTTAGGGCAGCTTCTCTGGGGCGCGAAGAATTGTTGCTCCGGGCTTGAAGAGAAACTCAAAAAATCAATTTGAACCCGTTAATTTTCGGGAAAATAAGTGTTGAAGGAGATTTACCGTGGCGAATATCAAAGAAAGTATGGATGCGCTTCTGCAGTCTGATGGTGCCATGTGTACCGCTATTGTTGATGCTAACAGTGGCATGGTGCTAGGCCAGGCCGGAACGGGTTTAGATTTAGAGTTGGCGGCAGCGGGCAATACGGAGGTCGTCCGCGCCAAGCTGAAAACAATGAAATCTTTGGGGCTCAATGACAAGATAGAGGATATCCTTATCACTCTTGGTTCCCAGTATCACATTATCCGCCCTGTAGCCTCCAAAGAAGGCTTGTTTGTTTATTTGGTGCTAGATAAGAGCAAGTCGAACTTGGCGTTGGCTCGTCGTAACTGTCAGGAAGTAGAGTCTGCGCTTTCGTTGTGATTTTTTTCCCCGCCAGCCTTTAGGTCGGCGGGTTTTCTTTTTTCTACCTCTTCGTTCTTGCTTTATTCTTTTGCGTGAGCGTTAGAATATTTAGGGGGCTTATGGATGGCTGAGCACGTACGGTGTTTTGCAGAGGTTTTCTCGTGTTTAGTAAGAGGATCAGAAAGCCGACTTAGGTGAAGCTGTTGCTGAAGTTGTCGTTGGTCGTTGGTTTGTTACAGTAGGCCAGCCGATACCATCCGGGATGACTTCGCCGTACGTTTGCGTAAAGTGGATAGCAAGTATCCTGCTTGGCGCTATGCAAATGAAAGGGGCCTACTAACCGCTTCTCTTGATGCTGTGCCGGGAGGCGTGAGGGAATGCCGCCTGCCCGGCCTTTCTTAGGCGTAGGGATCGTCGTGGTTGTTGGTAATGCGTTCGCGGCGTTCTTGTTCTTCTTCAAAAGCGGCTTTAATCTCTGCCAATACATCATCTACATCGGCAATGTGCCCATCATCATTCATCTGGCCGGTGAGTTCGCTGTTTGGTGTCAGTTCCCCGCTTTCATACAAGGCCCAAATTTCTTGGCCGTAGCGGCTGCCGCGCAGTGATGGTGCGTATTGGCCGTAGTAACGGGTCATGTTATCTACATCCCTATACAGCATGGCCTCGGCGTTATTGTTGGCGGCGGCATCCACGGCCTGGGGCAGGTCAATGATTACCGGGCCATAATCGTCCACGAGGACATTGAATTCTGACAGGTCACCGTGAATGATGCCGGCGCAGAGCATGCGAACCACGTATTGCATCATTAGGGCGTGGTCTTCTTCGGCCTGCTCGGCGGACATGACAACGTCGCTGAGCCTAGGCGCGACGTCGCCTTCGTCGTCGGTGACCAGCTCCATTAATAGCACACCTTCGAGCATGTCGTAGGGTTTGGGCACGCGGACGCCGGCCTGGGCGAGTAATCGCAGGGCATCCACTTCGGCGCTTTGCCAGATCTTTTCTTGCTGTTCGCGGCCGAACTTCGAGCCTTTTTCCATGGCACGGCTGCGTCGGCTGTTGCGTACCTTGCGCCCTTCCCGGTACTGGGCGGCTTTCTTGAAGTTACGCTTGGCGGCTTCCTTGTAGACTTTCGCGCAGCGGATCTCTTGGCCACAGCGAACCACAAAAATATCGGCTTCCTTGCCACTCATCAGACGGCTGATGACCTCATCGACGAGTCCATCATCGACCAGGGGCTGTAAACGTTGTGGGGTTTTCATGCCGCACTTATACCTCATTTAGCGCGTGGCTTCGCCTGCTTCCTGAGGTTTTGACAGGGAAAATGAGAAAAAAGCACGCATAGAGGGGTAAGGACGTGCCCCTGCTACGCAGGGTAACTACGTAGCAGGGGGATGATGGCGGTGGTTCAGCCTTTCAGTTTATCGGCCAATGCTGAGGCATTGCGGGCGCTGAGGCCGTAGATGGAGAGTTGTGGATTGGCGCCAATGCTGGTGGGGAATACGGAGCCGTCTATGATATAGAGGCCGTTCAGGTGCTTGTAGCTGCCGTCGCTGTTGACGGTGCAGCGGCTCTCATCAGCTCCCATGGTTAGCCCGCCCATAACGTGGGCGCTGCCCAGCGCGGTAACGACAGGGGCATAGTCCAGTTGTGCCACGCCTTCGCGGGCTGCTTTCCAGCTTTTGTAGTAACCAGCATGAGCGTGGCTGGGCCGTACTTCTTTGGCGCCAGCGGCAAATTGCATTTCCAGCATGGTCAGGTGGGATCGTTTGGCACCTTCCAGCAGGTAGTCATTGACGGGATAATCGAGCAGTGGTTCGCCGTTATCACGCAACTCCACGGTGCCACCTTGGTTATCTTCATGGAAGCCATCGCGAATTAGGGCAATAGCGGTGGCCAAGTTGGGAAGACGTTCGATTTCTTCCCGGGCTCGTTCGCCGAATCCGCCTATTAATGCACCAGACAGGCCCGGATGCATGGGCATCATTTCCATTTTGTAACCCGCCGGGCCATCGACTCCGTGTTTAAACGTGAACTCGTCGGAATACATGGATTGTGGGGCGCCGTAATACGGAGCGATTTCTTTATCGTAGAGACCGAACACAAACGTGGTGGGATGCAGGAAGGTACGCTTACCCACTAGCCCGTTCGGGTCTGGGGCGTCGGAGCGCATCAGCAGTGCCGGACTTTGAATGCCCCCCCCCGCGGCAATTACGGTTTTGGCTTTTAGTGTTACTGTGGCGCCGGTAGGCTTTTTGTCATCGTTTAGTGGCCGCACTCGCACGCCGGTAACGCTGTCACCCTCAATGATCAGGGTGTCGGCCTGAGCGCTGTAAATCAGTGTGGAGCCGTGATCTAGAGCGCTGGGAATGGTAGTGACCAGCATGGATTGCTTGGCGTTGGTGGGGCAGCCCATGCCGCAATAACCGATGTTCCAGCAGCCGCTTACGTTGCGGGGGATAATGGCGGAATGCCAGCCTTTGTCATCGCAGCCCCGTTTCAGTATGTCGTTGTTGGCGTTGGGCGGCATGGCCCACTTTTCTATGTTTAGACGATCTTCCATCTGTTGAAACCAGGGAGCCATTTGTGCCTGGCTAAGCCCCTGTACGCCGAATTCATCGTGCCAGTATTGCAGGGTTTTCTGGGGGGTGCGGAAGCTACTCGTCCAGTTAACCACGGTGGTGCCGCCCACCGTGCGCCCCTGCATTACGGTCATGCCGGCATCCTTGGTAGCGCGTAGCGCGCCCTCTTGGTAGAGGTCACGGTAGGCCTTACCTTCATCCAGTTTGAAGTCGTCGGAGCTTTTTAGTTTGCCTGCTTCCACCAGTATGACTTTGAGGCCGCGCTGGCTGAGTATTTCTGCACTAACGCCGCCGCCAGCACCAGTACCTACGATGATGACATCGGCTTCTAAAGTGCGGTTGTCGGTGATGGTGCGCCCGTCGATAACATCCCAGCCGTTGGCTGGGTTTTTCCACGGGTCTTTCACGTTGATGGTAAGGGTAGTGAGGTCCTGCATGGCATTATCCTTTTTCTTTGGCTAGCAGTACACGCGATAAAGGCCGCAAGCGGCGCGTGTTAGGCAATAATTTTCTTGGGCGGGCCGGGGTAGCCGGTGCTGCGAGCGGCGGCCGGTTTTACATACCAAGCCATATGGATCGGCTGGGTCAGCCCTTTAAAGGCCATGCGTGATAGGCTTCGCTCACTGGCGGACCATTCGGTGAGGGTTTGCTTAATTTCTTGTTCACTCTGATCGGCAAAGCTGGCCCAGGTGCCGGTTATATACCAGCGGGCGGCACCCAGTTGCATCAGATCGAGCACCTGGAATAGTGCAGCCCGGGTGCCGGGCATGCCGCCTTCGAGTAGGTCATCGAAGGCTTTCATGCCGTCTTCAGCGCTAGCGCCTACATTGGTGAGGGCAGGGCCGAGCACGGCACCCACCAGCGGGGTAAGCAGGTCGACGTCTTGTTGGCGGAAGTGTTTGTAGCCGGTTGCAGGTCCGTCGTTACTGGAGCAACCAGTAAGCAGGGCCAGCCCGGAACCGGTAGCCAGCACAGCACTGCCTGCGGCGCTGAGCTTGAGGAAGCCGCGGCGATTGATTTCCTGATCCATTGCGCACTCTTTTTTTTGTATTAGTCGTTATCTGTAGTGTAGGAGCGGCGCAATAGCCCAACTTAACTAGGTGCTCTTTGTGGTAACGGGCACCTAGTTAAGTTTGAATGACGCGATGAGCGACGCTCCTATAGCAGCTACGGTTACTTTTATTTCAGCAGGAACTTGTAGATGAGCTTATGGATACTACGCCCGTAGGGAGGGAGTATGTATTTGGTAGCGTTCATCTTCCCTTTTTTGTAAATGCCTTTGGCCTGAGAGAAAGTTTGGAAACCTTCTGGGCCATGATAAGCGCCCATGCCAGACGGGCCGATGCCGCCGAAAGGTATGTCATCTACACCTACATGAGAGATGGTGTCGTTCAGGCATACGCCGCCGGAGTGTGTGTTCTTGAGCACACGATTGCAGTTGTCCTGATTCCAGTCGAAATAGTAAAGCGCTAGCGGGCGGGGCCGGTCGTTCACGTATTCGATGGCCTCATCCAGCGTTTTGTAAGGCACGACAATCATCAGTGGGCCGAAGATCTCGTCTTGGGCGATGTCCATGTCGTCGTTCACATTCAGTACCAAGGTGTGTGGCACCTTCTGGCTACCGCTGAAGTCTTCATTAGCCGGGTTGATCTCAATTACATCTGCGCCTTTGGCTTTGGCGTCGTCGAGATAACCCAGCAGCCGTTTTTGCTGGCGTGGGTTCACAATGGCAGTGAAGTCCGGGTTGTTCACCATGGTCGGGTAGGACTGGGTAACCTGGGCTTTCCATGCGTCGACAAATTCTTGCACGCGATTTTCTGGGCAGAGAATGTAGTCTGGAGCCACACAGGTTTGTCCGGAATTCAAGCATTTACCGAAGGCGATACGTTCGGCCGCGTCCTTCATGGGGAAGTCCTGGCCGATGATGCAGGGGCTTTTGCCGCCCAGTTCCAGGGTGACTGGAGTCAGGTTAGCGGAGGCCGCGCGCATAATGTGCTTGCCAATGGTCGTGGAGCCGGTGAAAAGGAGGTGGTCGAAAGGCAGTTCAGAGAAAGCCTGCGCTACATCCACTTCGCCATTGATCACGGCAACTTGTTCCTGTGGGAAGATGTTGGTGATCAATTTTTCCAGCAGCGCGCCAGTGCGAGGTGTGGCCTCACTCATCTTGATCATCACCCGGTTACCGGCGGCCAGAGCAGTAATTAGCGGTACTACCGCCAGCTGCACCGGATAGTTCCAGGGCACGATAATGCCCACCACGCCGAGCGGCTGATATTCCACCCAGGTTTTGCCCGGCCAATTCATGGCGCTCACATGGCGCTTGGAGGGCTTCATCCATTTGCGTAGTTTCTTAGTGGTGTATTTCAGCCCTTCTAGGGTCATCATGATTTCTGCGAGTTTGGTTTCATCCGCAGCACGGGTGGTGAAGTCGTTGTTCAGAGCGTCGATCCAAGCATCAACATGATCGACCAGCAATGGCTTGAGTCTGCTGATTAACTCAAGACGCTGTTCGGCGCTAGGGTAAGGGTTCTGACGGTATGCGGCTTTTTGAGCAGTGAATATGCTCTGCAAGCGGGCGATGTCTGGGTTATTTCTGTGCAGATCTTTTACTTCGGCGACCATGGTCCTCGCCTCCCGAGTTGAATTGTTATGTATGATGGAGTGATTAAAAATTAATCTTGAGTCTGATTTTTAGAGTAATTACTCTAAGAGTCAACATCGTGTATCAGAAAGACCACATTTGGCCCCTTATGACCAGCACTAAAGCGCGCATTTTGGAAACCAGCCTTGTCTTGTTCAATCGACAAGGAGAGCGCAACGTGACCACCAACCACATTGCCGAGGCCCTGGGGATTAGTCCAGGCAACCTGTATTACCACTTTCGAAACAAAGGCGTGATCGTGTCAGCGCTTTTCGACCGTTACCAACAACAATTGCTGAGCTTGTTGGAGGCGCCTCAGGGGCCGTTGAGCTGGCAGGTGAAGGTGCATTATTTCGAGGGGCTGCTGGCGTCCATGTGGCAGTATCGATTTTTTCACCGCGACCTGTCTCATTTTCTGCACGCGGAGGAGACTGCTCTAGCAACACGTTATCAACAGTTTGTGGAAGCCATTCTGGTACGCGGGACCGTGATTTACGAAAAGCTGCGTAGCAGCGGGATACTGGCGTTGGATGATGAGCAACTGCAGGGTTTGATGGTCAATACCTGGGTGCTGATGTCATCGTGGGCCTCCCTGGTACATGGTTTGCGCCCGGATGCTGCTGCTAATGAGGAGCTGGATGAGAGCTTGATGCGTCATGGGGTGTACCAGATTATTTGCCTCGAGGAGCCCTTCCTAAAAGGTGAGGCTCGAGATCACCTGGCGGAAATGAAAGAGCGTTATCGAGCCGCCCATAACACCAGCGAGTTGCTGCTGGGCCATGCTGTTGAGCTGTCACCCTCGGGTTGCTGAGGGCTGCCTGTGGAGCCTCAGCGAATCCCGAAACCTTGCACAAACGCTAATAGCCGTTGTTCTAACCAGTAACGCTGGCTTTTGTAGCCGACAAAGCCCACATGCCCACCGTAATCGCTTACCTCCAGTGTCACCGCTGGCCCGAGCTCTTCCTGCCGGGGTAACGTTTGTGGAGTCATAAACGGGTCGTCACGGTTTTGCAGCATCAACGTGGGGGTGCGGATTTGTAGCAACTTGGGACCCGCGGAGCATTGCGCGTAATAATGCCAGGCACTCCGAAAGCCATATAACGGGGCGATGATCTGGTCGTCGTAGCGCCAAAACGAACGGATGCTATTCATGTTCAGGCGATGTAGTCGTTTGGCCTCCGGGGGGTTGACCTTGTCCAGATGGATTTTCTGCCTTTCGAAGTTGGTCAAAAGGTTTTTTAACAGGTGTTGGCGGTACAACTTCGACAAGCCTTGATCCAGCCGGTTGGCACAGATATCCAGCCGCAAGGGAGCACAAATGGTGGCTACGGCACTGAGGTGGTTGTTGTCCCGGTGGGCCAGCCAGTTCAGTAGCCGGCTGCCGCCTAGAGAGACGCCGATGGCAATGCGGTGGCCAGTGGGGTTTTCGTGGAACACATGGTCGATCACTGCATCCACATCATCCACTTCGCCCGCGTGATAACACAACGCGGTGTCGTTGGGTTTTTTGGCCCCGCGACTGTTGATGGCCACAGAACGGATTCCCGCTTCAGCCAACACTTTTTGTATGCCGCGCATGTAATGGGAGTCGCTGCACCCGGATAGCCCATGTAATAACATCACCGTCAGCTGCCCGGGTTGGCTCTGTGGTCCGGCCCAGTCTAGCAACAGATAATCACCGTCTTTCAGGTTCAGCCGTTCCGTGCGCCGCGTGACTTCCGGCAGGGTGCGGCCCATGGGCCCCCACAGGGTTTGCAGGTGGGGGTTGCGTAACCATAGTGGTGGCCGGAATGCCGACTGTACAATCTCGCCCATAGGCAATGTCTCATCCATCGGGTTGGCAAAATCACGCCGGGGGCGTGGCGCAGGTATGGTAGCCTTTTGTTTTTCCCGCTGGCACCTATTCGTGATGGAGATTCCATGCCGCGCCGCTTTTTTGATGATCAGAACTTTCATGTAGGTCAGCTTGTAGAGTTGGGTGCTAGCGCAAGCCACCATATTGGCAAGGTGTTACGCATGGCGGTGGCTGATGAATTAGTGGTGTTTAACGGCCGCGGCGGTGAATGGTTAGCGCGTATCTCTGCCATCAGCAAAAAGGCGGTCTGCATTGAGCCGCTTACGTTCACGGATGAAGATCGTTGCGCTCCTTTGGCGGTGACGGTGGCGTTGCCGATGATCAAAGGCGAGCGCATGGACTATGCGATCCAGAAGGCCACTGAGCTGGGCGCCACTGCCCTGGTGATCCTGGACACGGAACGTTGTGAAGTCCGCCTAAAGGGTGAGCGTCAGGAAAAGAAGCTGGGCCATTGGCAGCAAGTCGCTATCAGTGCCTGTGAGCAATGTGGCCTGAACCGGGTGCCGGTGGTGCACGGCGTGCTGAGCCTGCGTGACTGGCTGACATCTGATCTTCCCGCCCTGAAGTTGATAGCCCATCCGGGCGAAAAGTCCTTCTCTGCGGCTGCCTTGCAGGGGCAAACGGAGCTGGCGTTGCTGACGGGGCCGGAAGGTGGCTTTTCCAATGATGAATTACAGCAGGCGGCGGATGCGGGCTTTAGCCCGTTCGCGTTAGGCAACCGGGTGTTGCGAGCGGAAACCGCCCCGGTGGCGTTGCTGGCGGCCCTGTGGGCCTGGCATGGCCACTAAGGGGAAGGGCCGGCCCCGGAGATCGCGCCGTCGCACAGGTTCCAAGGCAGTTGCTGCATCGGGCATCATCGCGGCACTGATGGCCCTTGCAGTGTTTGCGCTAGTGTTGGGCATTTATGCCCGCCACAACAGCCTGCTGCCCTACTTGGCAGGCGTTTATGCGGTGCCGTCGGTGCTTGTATTCGGGCTTTATGGGTGGGATAAGCGCGTCGCCGTGCGAGGGGGTTCTCGTACTTCTGAGCAAAGCTTGCACCTATTGGCGCTGGCCGGGGGGTGGCCCGGTGCGATGTTGGCTCGTTCTCTGTTTCGTCACAAAACCCGTAAGCAACCGTTCACTGGAATTTTCTGGTGCACGGTGCTGTTTAATGTGGGCACGGTAAGTGTGTTGCTGGGCGAGGTGGGCTAGCCGCACGCAAAAGGCAGGGAGAGGGTATGCCGTTAATCGGCCAGAAAAATAGCCGAGTGGAGATCCGGCCAAGATCCATCGTGAACGCACTATGGGTGGTTTGTTGATGTCAGCGAAACGTAGCCTGGTCTTGACGGCTTTGGCGATGCTGGCTTTTGCGGCCAATTCGGTGTTGTGCCGTTTGGCGTTGCGTGAAGGCGCCATTGATGCCGCCAGCTTCACCGCAGTGCGTTTGCTGTCCGGAGCGCTGATGTTGGCGCTGATCCTGTTGCTGCGAGACCGGCAAGTGAAAGCCATGGTCACACAGGGTAATCATGGCTCGGCCTTAGCGTTGTTTGTTTACGCCGCCGGGTTTTCGCTGGCTTACGTGGCGCTCGCCACAGGTACGGGCGCCTTGCTGCTGTTCGGCGCGGTGCAGGCCACCATGGTGGGTGTTGGTTTATATCGTGGGGAGCGCTTGGCGCGAGCCCAGTGGCTGGGGCTGGCATTGGCGCTGAGTGGCTTGGTGGCGTTGATGTTGCCCGGCGCGACGGCCCCGCCGCTGGCGGCAGCAATAGTGATGCTGGTGGCAGGTGCAGCCTGGGGTGTGTACTCCCTGCGGGGCAAGGGCGCGGCCGACGCCACGGCGGTCACCGCGGGCAATTTCCTGCGTGCATTGATCTGGCTGCTACCGTTGGCGCTGTTCGCTTGGCCGAGCCAATGGCCAAAGGTGTCGGGGCTGCTGTATGCGGCGTTGTCCGGTGCCCTGGCATCGGGAGCCGGTTACGCTACCTGGTATCTGGCGTTGCGTGGGCTGGCTAGCTCTACGGCAGCCACGGTGCAATTGAGCGTGCCGGTGCTTGCAGCGCTGGCGGGCGTATTGTGGATGGATGAGGCGCTCACTCTGCGTCTGGTGCTGGCATCGGCGGCCATTCTGGGCGGCATTACTCTGGTGATTCGGCGCGTTTCTTCTGCTAAATAATCTATAGGAACCGTCATGCAGCAAATCGGGATTGTGATCTACGATGATGCCGAGGTATTGGATTTTGCTGGCCCTTATGAGGTGTTTGCTACGGCGGCTCGCTTGTGTGAGGTCACGCCTTGGTGTGTTTCATTGATCAGTGAAACCATAACGGTGATGGCTCGTGGAGGGTTTTCCGTGCAAAGCCACTTCACCCTAGATGATCATCCGCCGCTGGATGTATTGTTGGTTAGTGGGGGTGTACATACTCAGGCCATCCGTAACCCTGCCCTGCTTTGCGCAATTCGCCGGGCTGGAGAGCCGGCTGGTTGGGTGACGTCGGTCTGCACCGGTGCGTTTCTGTTGGCCAAGGCGGGGTTGCTTTCCAATGAAAAAGTGACAACGCACTGGGAAGATCTTGCTGAGCTACGCGCGGGTTTTCCTGACCTGGACGTTCACAGCGAAGTGCGTTGGGTTGAAGATGGAAACCGACTCACTTCTGCGGGTATTTCTGCGGGTATCGATATGAGTCTGCATTTGGTTGAGCGGTTGCACAGCCGTGAGCTGGCCGAGCGCACCGCCCGGCAGATGGATTATGCCTGGCAGCAATGACGTCTGCGGCTCTGGTTCTCCGACCAATTAACGTGGTGACCCTGCGTGGATACGGATGGCGTTAGCGGTGTTGTCGGCTGTATCCCCAATAAATTACCGCTAGTAACGCGGCTAAGGTTGCCGGCGCGATCAGCGCAGAAAAATGCAGCAGGCGAAATAATAAAGTGCCGATGACTCCGCCACAGATAAAGCCGCTAATCAGCAAGAGAAACAGCAACAGCCGGCGCCCATTGAGAGGAATACCGCGCAAACGGTTGCCGAGCATGATGCCCAAATCAGTGAAGATCCCTGACAAGTGAGTGGTGCGAATGATGGAGCCGCTGTAAGTGGTGACCATGGCGTTTTGCAAGCCGCAGGCCATGGATGCCAGATAGACACCGATATCATTGCCACGTTGCAGAAATAGCATCGCCAAGATGAGTAGGGCCGCTTCAATCAGCAGGGAAAAACCGTAGTGGCGGCCAAGTTTGAGGGCCGTGCTGGTAATGAGTAAGCCGCTGAGGATGGCGCCGGCGAGAAAGCTTATCAGGGTGAAAAGCAGGTGTAATACATTGCTGAGAGCTAATTCGGCCAATGCCAGGCCTAACAGTGATGAGGTGCCTGTCAGGTGAGAAACGGATTGATGGCTAAAGCCCAGTAGCCCTACGGCATTGACACTGCCCGCCAGAAACGCGAGCAAAAAGGCTCCAACTTCGACCCAGGGAGGAAGGCGTGTCAGCAAGAAAACCCCCAATGTTTAACCGCAGTGATGGCGGTATTGTAGCATGGGGGCTGATTCTTTTTTTCGTTCCGATCTAACGAGCCGGACGGGGTTTTACTACGATAGTACGCAACATGATGATTAGGATTGCTGTTGTTCCATCATGTCGGCCTGAAGAATCTCAATCCAGTAACCATCGGGGTCTTTGATAAAAGCGAGACCTTTCATTTTGCCGTCATCCGGACGCTTGACGAAAGTCACATCCATTTTCTCAAAGCGCTCGGCAGCGGCATATACATCGGGAACGGTGATACCGATATGGCCGAAACCCTGGGGCTCAGCATTGCCGTCATGGTAAGAAAAGTCTGGATCCTCTTCGCTGCCCCAATTGTGGGTTAGCTCTAGCATGGCTTCACGACCGAAGGTGAAAGTCAGTCTCTGGGCATCATTTTTGGGTACGTCTCCCGCTTCTTCCTCACTTAGATAGCCAAGAAAATAAAGGCTAAATTTCATTTCAGGGAAATCAAGCTTGCGCACCAGTCGCATGCCCAGCACTCGGGTATAGAAATCCAGACTGCGTTTCGGATCTTTAACGCGCAGCATGGTTTGATTGAATAGGTATTCTTGGGTTACCTCGTCCGGATGCTCGAACAAGCCGTTGGCTTTTTCAAAATGACGGGACATGGTGACTCCTGAATCTTTGTAATGGGATATCAAGGCTATTGGGGTGATAAGAAGAGAATGCAAGCCTTGCAGGTGAGTTTGAAATTTGAAGTTGAAAAGGCGCGAGATTGTGTGTTGAATTTTGCGCGGTAGTGGCTGTGAAAGGCGCCTGGCGCTGCGGCGCGGGGAAAGCGGTTTCGATTACCGCTTTTACCCCGGTCGCGCTTTTCAATTTTTAACGTGCTCCTCAGGCCGGGGTTTTTTCCACGGTCTTAAGGACTTTTTGCAGGCTGGCGACGGTGCCGCCGATATCGCTGAGGCCCTGGGGGAGCAGCATGGTGGTGGATTCCTTGGCAACTTTTTCGAAGGCGGTCACGTATTGCTCTGCAATGCGCAGGCTAACGGCTTCCTGGCCGCCGTCTTCCTTCACGGCTGCGGCAACCTGGCGCAGACCTTCGCCGGTGGCGGTGGCAATCAGTTCAATTTGCTGAGCGCGCCCTTCCGCTTCATTGATCTGTTTCATTTTTTCACCTTCAGAGATATTGATCATCTCCTGTTTCTCACCCTCAGAGCGGTTAATCGCTGCCTGGCGGTCACCCTCGGAACGGTTAATCGCTGCTTGGCGTTCACCTTCGGATTCAGCAACCACGGCGCGACGTTCACGTTCGGCACGAACCTGTTTCTCCATGGCATCTTTGATGGAGACGGGAAGGTTAATATCGGCTACTTCGTAACGTAGGACTTTTACACCCCAGGGCTGTGCGGCTTCGTCCACAGCTCTAACTACTTCCATGTTAATTTCGCCGCGCTCTTCGAAGGTTTTGTCTAGATCGATTTTACCGATAACGGAGCGCAGAGTAGTTTGAGCCAGCTGCTGGGCAGCCATGACATAGTCGTCTACACCGTAACTGGCAGCTTTGGGGTCGACCACTTGTAGATACATCACGCCGTCGATAGAAACTTCGATATTATCTTTGGTAATACAGCTTTGGCGCGGTACGTCGCGAACAATTTCTTTCTGAGAATGTTTGTAGGCGACACGATCAATAAAAGGCATCAAAAAGTGTAGGCCAGCATCCATGGATGACTGGTATTTTCCCAGCCGTTCAACCACATAAATTTCTCGCTGGGGAACGATGCGAATTACCATAAACAGTAAAACGACAACGCCGAGGGCGAGCAGTCCGGAAATAATCAAACCAGCCATGGGTACAGTTCCTTATTGTGTCGAAAGTCAAAGTAGCGATAAAAACGAAAAGTGGGATGTTCGACTGTCACGGAGTCAGTTTTTTTGAGTGTCTTGTGGGGATATCACGGGCCAAGGTTCCACGGTGAGCCAAAGCCCTTCGTGTTGGGTGATGCGCACTATATCCCCTGGATTAAGGGGGTGGCTGCATTGTGCCTGCCAGCGGGCACCGCGATAGTTTACGGTACCCGTGCCTTTGGCAAAGGTTTCAGCCACGGTGGCTCTGTGGCCGATCAAGCCAGCGCTGTCTTCTTCGCCTTCTCGTTGCTGTTCGCGGCCCATCAGTTTGTCGTTAAGAACGCGTCGCACAAAGACCAGTGATAACAGGCTGGTGATCGCGAAAACGGTGAGCTCCCAGGTGGTGTCGTCGAGCAGGCCAATAAATTTAAGGCTGCCCACCAACAAAGCGGCAATGCCGAAGAAAATCACAACCAGACCGGAAATGGCAAATTCGGCAATCACCAACGCGAGTCCTGCGATGATCCAGTAACTGTACTCCGGAAGATCCATGCCTGTGCCCCTTTGTATTATTCTGATGCACAAAGATAGCATGTTGATGGCAGGTACGTCGGTAGGAAAAGACTGAAAATGATATAGCGACAAGCTACGAGCTAGAACGCGGCCCTAAATCTATGGTTTTGTGCGGTTCACGGTAAAAGCGCGGGCGCAAGTGGATCAACCTGGAAAGCTTACCCCGCGTTGTAGCTCAGTGGCTTGACGCCAATTTTAGTGCTGGTGCCCACCAGCGCCATGGGCATGCTTATGGGCTATTTCCTCGTCGGTGGCATCACGAATATCTGTGATGTCGACAACGAAACGCAGAGCCTTACCCGCCAAGGGGTGATTGGCGTCCACGTCGACAGTTTTTAGGCCCACCTTCAGGATGGTGAGCATACGTGGGCCTTCGTCGGTGGAGACGGTGACGACTTTGCCTGGCTCAAGCTTACCAGCGTGTTTCAGGTACTTGCGGGAGATGCGTTGGAACAGCGTGTTGTCGTACTCACCATAGCCGTCTTCAGGGCTGATGGTCACATCCACGTTGTCGCCGGTCGCTCTTCCTTCCAGCGCTGATTCCAAGCCCTTGATGATATTGTTGTAACCATGCAGGTAGGCCATAGGCTCGCCGTTGTCTCGGGAATTTTCAATTTCGCTACCATCGTCGGCGTTGAAGAGGCGGTAGTGCAAGGTGGCGACCTTGTCATTTTGGATAGTCATGCAAGCTTCTCTTGGGGGAAAAAATGTGAGGAGCCGTTGGACGGCCCAGTGCACAGGCATTGTGCCGCCACAGCGGGGTACAGGCAATCTGCCCTCTTGCTTGCACAATAGTTTTCCGACCAGTGAGGGGCGGGTCTACAGTCTGTGCAGAAGGATTCGGGAGGCGAGGGTGGCCGGTGCTGTTTGTTTAGATGGGGAGCGTTAGCGTTGGTAGGAGACCGTTAGCAGGCGAGCCCTTTTCCACTCGACTGCACGTTGTCTCCTACACTGCACGGATAGAGGGAAATGAAGTCTATTACAGCGTGTCATTGTGTTTGCCTGGGAGCATGCGCTGTAGGGTCGTATCTCTGTTGATGAAATGGTGCCACAGTGCCCCTGCGATATGAATGACAACTAGCGTTAGCAGAATGGTCCACAGCACGTCTTTGTGAATGAACGCGATTTGCTTGGCTAGATCCATATTCACCGTTACCAGTTGAGGTACAGTGAGAGCGCCAAAAATTTCGATGCTCTTGCCAGCAAGCTGACGCATGGCAAAGCCGCTGAGGGGCATGGCCAAGATGACTATGTATAGCAGCCCATGCACAAGGCTGGATAATTGACGCTGCCAAACAGCACCAATCGGCGTCGGCCTAGGGTAAAGGGCGCGGCCATAAAGCCGAATGAGCATAACGACTAGGGCGGTTAGCCCTAAGGAAAAGTGTAGCATTTTCCACCATTCGCGCATGGGGTCACTTTTCTCGTAGAACTCATGAAGCTCTACGGCACCCCAGACCATCACCAGTAGCAAAACCACTAGCCAGTGAAGCCCTTTATGTAATGGGTGCCAGTTCGTCGGTTTAGTTGCCATAGTGCCCCCCTTTTTGTTAACCGAAGTTTACTAGTAGAAGGTTAACCAATGCTTAAGACTGTTTTACTGATCTTTGTCAGTGTCAGGGTGCAAGCCGAGAGACTTGCGGTCCTCCCCTTGTCGGATGCGGTGAAGCAATTGCAGGGAGTGTCTGTACCAATTGCGCCGACCGCGTGGGCCCCATTTGAAGCGCTTGTATGTCCATTGGTATTGGCCCGGATTGCGGTCAATACAACGCTGCAGGCCAGCGTTCATGGTGGTGAGGATTTCCATGGTATCGCTAGCCTGTTCGATTTCCGGGGCCTCCTCGAAATGGAGCTGGATATCTTTCACCCCACCCTCGCCACGGATGCACGAAACGATAAATACATGGGGCCGATAGCGTTGTACCAGTTTATCGATCAGGGCAGGGGTGGGCACCTCATAGCCAAAAAAAGGAACCACCGGATTGCTGCGGTTTCCCGGGTTATGGTCGGAGAGAATGCCTAAGGTGCCGCCAGCTTTCATGGCCGCCAGCGCTTTTTTGACCCCCTGACTATTGGTGGGAATGAGGACGGAGCCGGTGCGCTCCCGGGCCGCTTTGACCATGGCATCCATTAAGGTGGCCGGGTGGGGTTGGTACATGATTAAGGTCTTTTCGCGGTTTCCCTTATCGCCTAAATATAGATTGCTGATTTCCCAGCTCCCCTGGTGCAAGGACAACATGAGTACGGGGCGCTCGCTAGCGCAAGCATCGAGAAAGGCTTGTTCGCCGTGGATCTGGGTAACTCGGGCAAGGGTCTCTTGGACCGGGCGGTGCCAGACATGGCTGAATTCGGTGAGGGTGCGCCCCAGTTCCGCCATGCTACGGCGACCGATGCGTTTAGCTTCGGCCAAGGACATGCTTGGGTGGGTCGCAAGCAAGTTAATTAGCACCACTCGATAGGCGCTGGCGTAGCGTAGCGGCGCCAGGGTAATCAGGGTGGCTACAAATGCGCCGAAAGCGGTGGCCAAGGGTAATGGTAACCAAGCCAGTAGACGAACCACCAGCCACAGGCGGCGGCCTTGATATTGTTTATTCATGTGTTAGTTCAATGGTCAGGGTTTCGCCGTGTTGCGGAACCTGAAAATGTACGTGTTCGATGTGTTGCTCTGAGAGTGCTTTGGCCAAGGCTTTCGGCGGTGCATCCATGGGTTCATCCGTCAGCACGAAGGTGCCCCAATGCATGGCGAGAGACTGACGAGCTTGGATATCTTGATGAATTTTTACCGCCTCCGCGGGATTAATGTGCACAGGGGACATAAACCAGCGCGGCTCATAGGCTCCAATGGGCAATAATGCCAGATCTACCGGTCCGAATACCTTAGCAATTTCGTTAAATAATGGTGCATAACCGGTGTCTCCCGCAAAATAGAGGCTGAAATCCGGGAAATTTAGGCGCCAGCTGCACCACAGTGTTTGGTTGTGGTCGTTAGGGCCGCGCCCGCTGAAGTGCTGGGCGGGCAGGCAGAAAGCCTCGACCTGGCCGTGATAGTCACTTTGCCACCAGCCTAGCTCGATGATTCTTTCTACCCCCAGTTTGCGCAGCCAGGGAGCAATACCTTCGGGCACGAACCAAAGAATATCGCGGCCGAAACGTTTCTGTAATTGTTTTACTGAGGCTTTATCTAGGTGGTCATAGTGGTTGTGCGATATCAATACCGCATTGATGTCGGGCAGCTGATCCACGGTCAGTGCCGGCGGTACCGCCCGTTTCGGCCCCGCAAAGCTAAAGGGTGAGCAGCGGTCGGAGAACACCGGGTCGGTGAGCAGGTTCCAGCCATGGTGCTGGAACAGGTAAGTAGCGTGACCGATCCAGGTAATCTGAGGCCGATGGCCTGGCTTGTGCAATTGCTCCGGGTCGGGTCTGTGTAATGGGAAGGACTGGTGCGCCGGGAAGCGCCCTCGGGAGTCCCATTGCCAGCGCAAAAAAGCACCGAGGCCGTGGTGTGGGGTGGCAAAGCGGTTGCGAAACGGTTTCCCGCTGCGGGGGCTGGTGGACTCTTCCGCCGCCAGGATGGCTAGTCTGTCACGATCAATCATGCCGGTTTCTGCAGCCCCGCCACGGCGCCTTCAATGGCGTCTAGATCAGGAATCACCGCTAGGTCGCCACCGACCTGAATGTACATGGTTTCAGCAGGTCCGGTATCCATCGGTTCTTCCACCGGGTCATCTTTGCTCACTTTCAGTAGACGAGGAATCCCTTGCACTATCATGGCATAAAAGGGTACTTGGCTAGTCACCGTATTCAGCACTGCTATACGAGCATCCTGACCAATGGTGACCTGGCCTGACTCGTTGAGTTTTTCGAATGACAGCAGCGGGATTTGCTGGTCGCGCCAACTTAGCCAACCCAGCAGCCACTCCGGTCCATGGCCAGGACGATCTGGTTGGCGCAGTGGAATCACCTCAGCCACCACAATATTGGGCACCAGCCAAGGGCGCCCCTGCATAGGGATCAGCAGACTGGAAATATCGGAGGGCAACTGCGCCATAGTGCTGTTCCTTCTTTTGTCATCGTGTCTCTCGTCGCGGGCTGCGGGGCCGAGCACGAGCCGTTACGGTTGTTAATACTCTGGATGCATTGGGAATGGGTTTTGTGTCAGTTCCCTTCTTACTCGTTCCACCAGTTGTAGTGCAAGTTGTTCTGGTGAGCCGCTAAAGCTCACGCAGCCGGTTTCGCGTACCGAATCCGGTTGGCTGCTGACCGCGCAGGTTTCTGCGCTTTGTGCCCATACCGGGCAGCCAGTGGCTGCCAGACGCGGGGCGGCGATAGCACCGTCGTTGCCCATTCCGGAAAATAGAATGGCCCCGCATGCGCGAGCAAAGCCTTCGCCCCCATACTGGATCACCTGGTCGATGGACGGCGCATAGGGGCCTTCCCAGGGTGCACCGGTTGACTGGATACGGCCGTCGTGACGAAAGCGTACTGCATATTTCACCGGCACAATGGCCAGCTCTCCGTGGCGCAGGGCTTCACCATCAACCCCGATCTTGCAATGAATCGAGTTGTCTCGGCCCAGCACCCCGCACAGGGTATCTAGAAAGCGCCCGTCAATGTGTTGTGCCAGAACAAAGGCCACTGGCAGATTGGCCGGCAGGCAGTCAAGAAACCGTTTCACCGCGGCCGGTCCGCCCAAGCTGGCGCCCAGTACCCACACTTGCCGGGGCCGGTCGCCGGGGCGAATGGCATGAAACTCCCGAGGCTGGGGAATGCGTACTTGGGGCGGGCGCGCGGGAATTACCTCAAGCCGCTCTTCTGCTGCCGGTTTGCCGATAAAACTCACCAGTTTGGTGACTAGGCGCCGTTCCCATTTGGGATAGAGGACGTCGGTGCGAGCCGGTGCCTGGCCGTCACAAAACAGGATCGGCACTTCAGCTCGCTCCAGCAGGTCATCAAGAAACTGCTGCCAGCGATCTTCACTGGACAGATCAACGACCAGCAGATCCAGCGCGTCAGTTTCCAGCCAGCGATCCTCCAAGGTTTCGGGTTCGGTGCTGACTACGACCTGATAACCCTGGCTTTTCACTGCGCTGGAGAGCAGGTGCCCTTGCAATGTGCTGTCGGCAATAACGCCAACACGCCCGGGCGCGGTCATCCGTTATCCACTTCCTGCAGTTCACCAAGCAGCTCGCGAATGGTGGAAAGCAGTTCGCTCTCTTGGAACGGTTTGCCGATGTAGCAGTTAACGCCAATATCGAAGGCCCGTTCGCGGTGCTTCTCGCCGGTACGGGAGGTGATCATGATGATTGGCACATTTTGTAAGCGGCTGTCGTGCCGCACATGGCTGGCCACTTCGAAACCGTCCATGCGGGGCATTTCGATATCCAGCAGCATTACATCCGGGCGAATATCTTCCAGCTTGGCAATGGCATCCATGCCGTCCTTGGCGGTGACCACTTCGTAGCCATTACGTTCCAGCAAGCGGGTGGTCACTTTGCGCACGGTAACCGAGTCATCAGTGACCATGACCAGCGGAGTTTCGCGTTGGGGTAGGGCTTCTTCTTCGGGTTCTTGAGGCAGGGCCGGAACCGCCTCATCCGAGATAAGGGCAGTGGTTTGCACATGAGCGGCACGAATCAGGGAATGGATATCAAGAATGATGACTACGGAACCATCCCCGAGGATGGTGGCGCCGCTGATGCCGGCTATGGTCGCTAGCTGCGGGCCTACGGCTTTGACCACCACTTCCCGGGAACCAACTAGTTCATCTACCACAATAGCCACGGTATGTTCGGTACTGCGAATTAGCAGTACCGGCATGGGGGTGGTTTGATTCTCCAAATGCGGTACACGGTTGCCGTGAACAAAGTGCCCCAGATACTGTAACTGGTAATCTTGGCCCACATAGGTATAGACCGGGTTCTCTTCTTCGAAGTAGTGCTGTAATTCGAAGGGGCTGATTCGCACGATGCCTTCGATCTGATTCAACGGGATTGCGTAGGAATCGTCGGCGGCTTTTACCATCAAGGCGCGGTTCATGGCCAAGGTGAACGGCAGCCGAATGATGAAGCGTGTACCTTGCCCTTTATGGGAGTCGATGGCGACTGAACCCCCCATTTGCTTGATTTCGCTGGCCACCACGTCCATGCCTACTCCGCGGCCTGAGATCTGAGTTACTGCGGCGGCAGTAGAGAAACCGGCGTGGAAGATGAATTGTTGGATTTCCTGTTCGCAGAGTTGGGCGTCTTCGGCGATTAGGCCTTGTTCTATTGCTTTCTCGCGCACCGCATCGGTGTCGATACCCTTGCCATCATCGGAGAGGGTGATGACAACCTCTCCTCCTTCGCGGCCCAGTTCGAGGTTTATATGTCCAGTAGGGTTCTTGCCTGCGGCATTGCGAGCATCACCGGTTTCGATGCCATGATCCACGGCATTACGGAGCATATGCTCTAGTGGGGCGACCACGCGCTCCATCAGGGAGCGATCCAGTTCCCCTTCCGGATTGATCACATCGAAGTCTACCCGCTTATCCACTTCACCGGAGATTTGGCGAACAATACGGCGCAGCCGTGGCACCAAACGGCTGAATGGCACCATGCGGGTGCGCATCAGCTTTTCCTGCAGCTCGGTATTAATGCGCGCTTGCTGTAGTAGCAAGGTTTCCGTGTCTTTATTACGGTCCAGCAGGGTGTTCTTCAGGTCTAGCAAGTCAGAGGCAGACTCGGAGAGCTGCTTGGCAATCTGGTGCAGTTCGGAGTACTGGTCCATTTCCAGCGGATCGAAGTCGTCGTCGTGTTCGCCGAGATCCACGCCCTTCTGATAGTTGGACATGATGTGCGCTTCTGTTTCCGAGTCCAATCGGCGTAATTGTTCGTAGAGGCGCTGTACGGTGTTGCCCATCTCTTCTACGTTGAAGGCAAACTCAGTGATGCCCTGCTCGACCCGGCCACGGTTGATAGAGGTTTCCCCGGCTAGGTTTACCAATGCTTCAAGAACATCGGCGCCGACTCGAACCATTTCCTGTGGTTGCGCTTGAGCCTGTCGCTGACGGCGGGCGTCTTTTTGCGGTTGCTGGGGGGCCGGCTGAGGAGGGGCGGTTAGTAAGGTATTAAGCTGATCGGTGGTGTTTGCCCCCTGGGCGGCGGGCGTATTGGCTCGTGCCGCCGCCGCGACGGACTCCATGCCCCGGTTGATTTGATCATGCCAGCGGAGCATGGGCTGGAAATCGCTTGGTGCCGGGGTTTGACGACGACGCTCCAGCGCCAGTAAATAGTTTTCAAAATTGTGGCTGATATCACCCAGTTGCTTGAGCCCGGCCAGCCGTGCACCGCCTTTAAGGGTATGTAGCGCCCGTTTTAAGTCGTCGGTGAAGTCTGTGCTTTGCGGATTATCCCTCCAGGAGGTTAGGCAGGCATCAATGATTTCCGATAATTCTTCGGACTCCTCCAGGAAAATATTCAGAATCTCAGGGTCGCTGTCCGCTTGCCATGCATCATCAGCCGCCGGGGTTGATGATGCGGATTCATGGCTGGTCGCGGGAGGGTTTTGCTCAACCACGTCGGCAGAGGGGGGGCTGGGGTGTACCGTTTGTATGGCTGATAATGCGGGCAAGGCAAAGGTTACGGGGTTAGCCATATAGTCGTGGATAGCGGCGATCAGTACCCCGCCATTTGGCAGCGGTTGGTTGGTTCTCAGTGCCTCCACCATCTCAGCCAGTTGGTCATGACAGCGGTGAAGCAAATCAAATAAGCTGGGTTCGATAGCCAGTTGGCTTTGGGCCAGTCCTTCGTACAGGGTTTCCAGTTCATGGCCTAGGTCTCCCAGCTCCGGGACTTCGGCCATGCGAGCCCCCCCTTTGAGGGTGTGCAGATCCCGTTGTAGGGATTGCAGTTCAATCAGGTTGTCCTGTTGACTGATCCACAATTCCAGACTGTTGCCGGCAGACTCAAGAATTTCATCCGCTTCTTCCAGAAAAATTTCCACCAACTCTGGGTCGCGCTTCGGTTGAGGGGGCACATCAATGGACGCGGGTGCGTCCTCAATCGTAATGGGGGCGCCAGTGGTGTTGGGTTGTGGGGTGGCCAAGCTGTTTTTTTGCTCGCTATGTTCAGCATGATCGGCGGGTTGAGTGCCACCCTCGTCGCGGCCTGAGGGAGTGTCAGGCTTGGGGGCATCGCCACGGATGAACGCCTGAATGGCAGCCATGAGTGCCGGGGCATCGGCAGGGGGAGTGTTGGCCTGCAGATTTTCGATCATCATTGCCAGGCTGTCGTGGCATTGGTGCAGTAGGTGGAACAGCGCCGCGTGGGATTCCAGTTGCCCCGCGTTATAGCTTTCGTAAAGGTTTTCCAGTTCGTGGGCCAGGTCTCCCACCGGAGCGACACCGGCCATGCGCGCGCCGCCTTTCAGGGTGTGCAGGTCACGCTGCAGGCTGCTGACGTTGCTGTTGTCGCCGGCCTCCCACTGGTCGAGGCTGTGGCTGGCGGACTCGAGGATTTCCTCGGCCTCTTCCAGGAACAGCGCCATTAGCTCCGGGTCCATGTGGGCTTCGTAGCGGTGACTATCCGTGGTGTGTTCAGCCCGTTGGGTCACTACAACTGTGCTGCCCAGTGTAATGTCGCTGCTGCTGTCGGCCAGGCTGCCGTTAGGGTCGTCGCCTCCCGTCAGCTTACGCAGGGCCTCTACTAATTCTTGTTTCGCGTGGACGGTCTGGCCGGCGGCCAGGCAGTCCATCATATTCATCAGCGCTTCTTGGCCTTCACTAGCTAAGGTGAATAGACGCTCGCTGTAAGCCAGATGAGCGCTCTGCACCGCGCTGTAACAGCCCGTCAGCGCTGCGGCCAGATCGTGGATTTCGTTGAGGTCGGAGGTGGCAGCACTGTTGGCAAGCCGTTCCAATGCATCGCGCAGGTGCACCAGTTCATCGGTGTGCTCGGGGTGCTGTGCCCACTGGCTTAGTAGTGGCTCCGAATCTACGATCAGATCCATGCCTTCGGATAGGAAAATAGAAAGAATGTGCGGGTCTGGATCGTTGCTGCTGCTATCTTGCAGTTGATCGCGTTGCTGATTCAGGGAGTGGACCAATTCGTCGGCGCCAGGTAGATGACCTGGGGGGCGCGAGGTGATTTTATCCAGGCTGGCGAGAATCAAGTCATGGGTTTTAGCCAGTAGAGTTATCTGCTGCTGGTTGGCCCGGCGGTTGCTGCTAATCAGATCCCGTGTCAGTTTTTCTGCTGGCTCGGCTACTTCGGCTACTGCTTCGATTTCGGCCATCCGCGCGCTGCCCATAAGAGTATGTAGGGCACGGTGGACACCGTCATCCACCGGGTGCTCGGACAGGTCGGTGTCGTTGTTGGCCAGCCATTGAGCAATTAGTGCCAGGCTGCGACGGGCTTCGCTGGAAAAGATTTCCAGCAACATGGGGTCTGGGCCACTTTCGTTGCTGTCCTCTTCAAAGGGGGCGCAGCTCATGTCCGGGATGTCGGATAGGCTTTCTATGGATGCATTGCTGGTATCGCTATCAGCGTCGTCAGCGGGTTCCTGTTCTGGTAAATCCAGGCTGATGCCTTCGTCGATTCCAGTGGGATCGTTGTCCGCTGGAAGCAGGTATACATCATCCCTGCTGCTCTCTGTCTCCCAAGGATTGAGGGCGTCTTCGCTGGCAGCAGCTTCAAAGGCGGCCAGGTCCTCAGTGGACAGGTCATTGTCGGCAGGCTCGCAATTAGCGCTGTCGCTTAGTGCTGGTTCGGTTAGTTCTAGGTTCTCGTTTTCGCTGGCGTTGTCTAGAGTGATGTATTCAGCGTCCGCAGGGCTGTCAAGAGTGGCATCGGCGGTGGTGTCCATGACGATGTCGTCGAGAATTCCTGCGTTGTCATTGCTGTGGGTGGTGTTGCTAGCCGCACCGGCCAAGGTGGGGACCTGCCTGATCTGGCTACCATTGGCTAGGGTGTCGGCGGCGTCGATTAAAGGCTGTACGTCGAATGGGTCGGTTTGGCGCAGCGTAAAAGCATCGACCAATGCAGGTACTCGGTTACGGACTTCCCGCACCAGGGCAATCAGCACGGCGCTGGGCTCAATGGTTCGGTCGATAACCCGGTTGAGCATATTTTCCACGGACCAGCCCAGTTCGCCCACGGTGCTGGCGCCGACCATGCGGCCAGATCCTTTCAGCGTGTGGAAGGCGCGGCGGAATTCTACCAAGGATTCTTCATCGCTGGTGTTGGCGACCCAGCGAGGGAAGTACTGGTCTAGTGCGTCCAGCACCTCGCCTACTTCTTCCTGAAAGATCTCAATGATTTCGTCATCAATCAGATCATCGTCTTGCGCCTGAGTTTCGGTAGCCGCTGTAGCGGGTGTTTGCGGTTCCCCTTCTGGTTCAGCCGGTAAGGTGATTTCCTGGGGGGAATTGATCCGCGCCTCATCGTTGCTGCTATTGTTATCTTGCGGTTCGGCTTTATCAGTAAAACCGGACCAGGCGTCCATATCATGTTCCAGGGCGCTGCTACCCATGTCCGAAGTGGCTAGTTCAATGGATTTAACATCACTATCGACAAAGTTTTGTTCTTCTAGCAGTGGATAGCCCAGAATTTCCACACTGGAACGGGCCAGCTGGAGGATATCGTCGGTGGTTTCCGGGTCGTCACTCAGACGCTCTAGGTAATATTCTACTGAGGTAATGGCGTCAGCTAGGGTGTCCATGCTGCGCCAGTCAGGCTTGGGCTTATCTACGGCGAGTAGCTTTTCTTCGATGAATTGCACGCACTGCTGCAAAATCAGCGCGGGTTTGCCCAGCTGAATCACCTCCAGACCGCCGCGCACGGCATTCAGGCGTGCTGGTACCTCTTGCAGGGGCTCGGGGTTCCATTGTGAGGCGATGAATTCCACGATGCCGTCTTTGGCTTCTTCCAGTCCAGCGCGGCATTCGCGAAGTACAGCATCCATCGCTTGGCCTACATGGCTAGGCATATCGTCGCCTTGGCGATTGTGGCTGGCGTTACGGCGGTCGCCGCCGATACCCGCCAAGGTTGCTTCTACATAGAGCAGCGCGCCGGCGATATCCATCAGGGTTTCACGTTCGGCAGGTGCTTTGCCGGCCACGATACCTTCCATAGCGTGCAGTTGTTCTTCCACCAGCGCCCGAGGTTGGCCAAGGCCCAGTACGGCCACGGTGTCGGCCACCTGTTTCAGGGTAAGGGTAAGGGGCTGCAGCTTGCTGGTGTCGGAGTCGCCGCTGTGAACAAAATGCTCCAGGGTGTCTTTGACGGTAGTGAGTTCTTCGGAAAGCGCCTGCACCACGGAGCTCATGGCCTGGGCGTCCGGGCCGGTCATCCGCTGGCGCTCTGTGTTGACTAGGTCATCGGAGGGCAGTGCCTCGTCCAGCCGAAAACGGGCCTGGACATCACGGATGCGGGGGCTGTCCACGTCGGCTTTGGCCACGTAGTAAAGAAGGTTCTTGATCAGATCGGTGGGGGCGGGGCGGTTGAGGCTGGCGGCGCCGTCCACAGCCAGCTCCCGCAGATTGCGATCGACGTGGCCGAGCATGAGTTTCACCGAAGAGCCAAGGATAATGGCGTCTTCTGAAAGCCCTTCTACCAGTGCATTACTAATCGACCATAGCGGTGCACGAGGCGCGTCGCCGGTGACTTGCTCCAGCTTGGTGAAAACCTTGGCCATGTAGCCCAGGTTCTTGCCTATATTATCGTTACGCAGAATGCCGAGCAGGGCGGTTTGGAACATCTGGCGGATCTTTTTCGCCAGCTGGGTAAAGTGGGGATCGTTGAGCTTGTCGTCACGAATCTGGCCTTGGCCGGTTGCTTCGCTGAGGTCCGGCTTGAATAGGGCGGTTTCCGACAATAGCGATTCACCGCGCGCTGCGCGCAGATCATTGAGCAGCGGCAGCAGGACCACCGGCAGGTCACGGCGGTTGCTGGCGACTCGGTCTAGGTACGGGGGCAGCTGCAGGATCGCCCGCATCAGGGTTTCCTGACTGTCAGCCACATTGCTCACGCTGCCGTTGAGCAGGGCTTGGGCTAGTTTCTCCATTTCCTCGGCGAACAGTGCCGCACCGTAGAACTCAACCATCTGCAAGGTGCCGTACACCTGATGCAGGTGGGTCTGACAGAAGCGCATACGAGTGGTGTCGTTCGGATTGTTCTCGAACGATTCTAATGTCTGCTGCGCTTGGTTCAGGGTTTCCTGGATTTCCCCGCGAACCCAGTCCAGAGCCAGATAATCGTGACGGTCACTCATGACGTCTCCTGTCATATATAAACCCGCCTTTTGGGTGGGACGGCTTTTTTAATGCGCAACATGCAGCATCCTCGTGTTGATGATTGCTGCTTAGTGCTACCCCAAGTTTTTTTCTTTTATGCGTGCCGCGTGTTGTTTTATTTCTTTCTGTGTTTGTTATTTACAGCGCCGAAATGCCAGTGTATCGGCAAAATGGACCCGCTCCAGGTCCGGGTGTTGCCAGTCGGTAACTTCACCGGGGCCAAGTATCAGAATGCCTCCCAGTGCGAGCCGTTCTGCCAGTCGGTTCAGGATCTGGCGCTTACGCCAACGGCGAAAATAAATCAGCATGTTCTGACAAAAAATTAGGTCCATGTTGTTTATTGGCGCAGTGCTAAGATCCAGCACGTTCAGTCGAGCAAAACAAATGCGTTCGCGCAGGTCGCGGGTGATTTCTACTGTTTGCCCGTTGTTGCTAGGCGTGAAATATTTCTGCCGTATCAACGGGTCAACCTGCAGCACTCGGCGCGCTGCATATTCGCCTTTGCGGGCTTTTGCTAAGGTGGGCAGGCTGATATCCGTGGCGGTGATACCGTAAAACAGTTTTTGTTCGCTAGTGGAAAATTGTTCGTTAATTATAATGGCGAGGGAGTAAGCCTCCTCGCCGGTGGAGCAGCCCACGCTCCACACGTCTAGGCTGGCCCCACCCGGTTGCTCGGCCATGAAGCGTTGGCTAAATTCTTCCACCAGTGCGTAAGAGCCTGGATGCCGAAAGAAGCTGGTTTCCTGGACGGTTAAGCGGTCCACCAGTACCGACCACTCCATGACCCGTGACTGGGTCGAGCCCATAACTAAGTGTTCGTAATAAGTCTCGTAGTCTTCAATGCCCAGCTCGCGCATGCGCATGTTTAAGCTGGTTTCGAGGAAGGTCTTGCGCTCGTTAGACAGCGTCATGCCGGTGCGGTCTTCCAGCAGCGTTTGCCACAGCTGGAATTGCTCCGCATTCATAGTGGGCATGCGTTTGATCGACCAGCGATCTGTCATTGCAGCACCCATGGCATTGCTCCTGAGCCCGGCTTAAGCCGGATCAGGAGTGCTCCGGTAGGCGGAAGCCGGCAACGGAATTACGCATGTCTTGGGCCATTTCAGCCAAGTTACCAATGGAACGAGCCGTGGCAGTAGTACCGGCAGAGGTCTGTGAGGTGATTTCCTGAATCACGTTCATGGTGTTGGAGATATGTCCCGCAGAGGCCGCTTGCTGACGCGCCGCGTTGGAAATGTTCTGGATCAGGTCTGCCAAGGTTTTGGATACGCTTTCAATTTCTTCCAGTGCCACGCCCGCATCCTGTGCCAAGCGCGCGCCTTTTACGACCTCGGCAGTGGTAGCTTCCATGGAAATAACGGCTTCGTTGGTATCGGTCTGAATAGTTTTTACCAAGGTTTCAATTTGTTTGGTGGCGGCGGCGGAGCGTTCTGCGAGGCGCTGTACCTCATCCGCAACGACTGCAAAGCCTCGGCCGGCTTCGCCGGCCATGGATGCCTGAATGGCGGCGTTCAAGGCGAGAATGTTGGTCTGGTCGGCAATGTCGTTAATCAGGGATACGATGTCACCAATTTCCTGGGAGGACTCACCCAAACGCTTGATCCGTTTGGAGGTTTCCTGGATCTGTTCGCGAATGGTGTCCATGCCGTGGATGGTGGCCTGTACGACTTCGGCGCCCTTGTTGGCGATGGCTACTGCCCGCTCTGCTACCGCGGCTGATTCGGCGGCGTTGGCGGATACCTGGTCAATGGACACTGCCATTTCGTTCACCGCAGCGGAGGCGCCGGCAATTTCCTGGGCTTGGTGCTCGGAGGCTTCGGCCAGGTGCATCGCCGTGGACTGAGTTTCTTGGGCTGCGGAAGCGACCTGTACCGCCGAGTTGTTGATCGTTTGTACCAGATTACGCAGTTGGTCAATGGAATAGTTGATGGAGTCAGCAATGGCACCGGTAAAATCCTCGGTGACAGTGGCCTGTACGGTTAGGTCACCGTCTGCTAGGTCGCCCAGTTCGTCGAGCAGACGTAGAATTGCCGCTTGGTTACGCTGGTTTTCACTTTCCAGTTCGTCTTTCAGCTTTGCCGCTTGGCGGTTCCGCTGGGCCATGATGATAAAGAAGAACAGCACCGCGAGACCCGCGGACACGCCACCTAGCCATACGGATGGAAACAGCCCGCTAGTGGTGTTTTCAAACTGGTTGTTCAGGTTGGTGGATTCTTCCAACAGGTCCTGAGAACGGCGGAAGATGGTGTCAGCTGCGTTACGTACCTGGAACAACTCGGGGGCCGTTTCTAGAATTTCATCCACGGACTGGTTAACGAATTCATCGAACAAGTCAGCAATTTCAGCCAGATAATCCAGGGCATCGGGGTCGTTTACCTGGTCAATGCCCATGGCCGCGTCACCCTCAATCATGCCGTTCATGATACGACCAAACAGGCTGGCATCACGGCCGAAGGAATCTGCAGCGATTACCGCGCCGTCGCCGCCTTCTAGCACTTTGGCGATGGACCTAACGATGCGTTCAGCCAGCCAGGACTGGCGCTGTGCAAAAGCAATTTGTTCTGGGGCGGCATCGGTGGTCACTAGAATTTCCACCACGCCTTCGTATTCGGCCTGTAGGGAAGGGATGGTCTGGGCCAGCGTATCTGCCACTTCGTGCAGGTCCAGTACTGTGTCCTCCCCTTTCAGAATCACGTCGGCGTTGGCGTTCACTTCATCCCATAGGGTTTGCAGACGGGCCATGGCTTCAGGGTCGCTAACCTGTTCGTCTTTTACGGCGTTCCAGGCTGACTGGAAGCCCTTCTGCGATTTATCCAGCAATTCAAAGGCGTCGGCGTTGCCGGCGGCCGCTTCCAGGGCGTTTTTGGCAATTTGCTGGGAGATCACCCGCATCTCGGAAGCGCGGGTGATGTTTTCCTGGGCCTTGTTTGCCGTAGTGGCGGACAGCAGAAAGTTAGCCAGTGCTAGTACGATAAAGATGGCTAGGCCTACATAAAGGGCAATATTCAGCGTGTTGCCCTCGCCTGCGCCCCCCCGCAGTTTTTCGAACAATGCTCCTGAATTGAACTTCATAATCTGGCTCCTGGCCTAGCGTACACTCTTCTTATAATCCCCGAGTTGCTTTATACGATTAGCCAGTATGGGCTACCTGCATAAAACGTGGATCCTCTGCCAGCCGAGTCAGGCTGAACACGGACCAATACTCCCCTTCCCGCCGGTAGGCCCCGCGCACGAAATTCGTGACGGCGGGATCGCTGACCGGGAGTGATTCCACAAATTCATCAATGGGGAAGTGCTGCATCCCCAATACCTCATCCACGGCCATGCCGGTGTAGAGGTCGTTCTGGTCCAGCACCAGCAAGCGACGGCGCCGTTCTTGAACCGGTGAACTTTTTTCCAGAAAGCCGCAGAGGTCCATCACGGTCATCAGGCGGCCTCGAACGTTAGCGACTCCTTTCATCCAGCTTCGTGCGCCGGGAACCCGGGTGTAAGCTGGCACGGAAAGGATTTCGGAAACCTCATCCAGTGGCGCCACGAATTTCTTGCCATCAAGCACAAAGCCCACACCACTCCAGTAGCTAACCGCGTCCTGCTGCATGGGCAGATCGTTGGCCTGCTCCCGACAGCGCTGGTTGTATTCAGCCAGTTTGATGTATGCGGAGGAGGCATTGTTGCTCATGAGGAGCTCCTTCAGGCGTCGTCCAGCATGCGGTTGACCGTTTGTAGGAGCACGTCTTCGTCCACCGGCTTGGTCAGGTAATCCCGAGCGCCTTGGCGTTTCCCCCAGACACGGTCCGTTTCCTGATCTTTGGTGGTGACGATAACAATGGGGATATGGGCAGTATCGGCGCCTTTAGTGAGTTGTCGGGTGGCTTGGAAACCGTTAAGGCCAGGCATTACCACATCCATCAAGACCAGCTCGGGGAGTTCGGAGCGCGCGGTGGCAACGCCATCAGCGCCGTTGGCGGCCTCGATCACCTCGTGGCCATGTCTTTCTAGAATCTCGCGCAACTTGTAAGTTTCAGTGGGCGAGTCATCCACAATCAGAATACGTGCCATCTTTTCCTCTTCAGGTTTAGCGGCTTAACCGCTTAACCATTGATATGCTGACGAATGGCACCCAAAAGCTCGTCTTTGGAAAACGGCTTGGTCAGGTACTCATCGGAACCAACGATGCGTCCCTTGGCCTTGTCAAACAGGCCATCTTTGGACGACAGCATGATCACCGGGGTTGCCTTGAAGGCGCTATTATTTTTGATCAGCGCGCAGGTCTGATAACCATCGAGACGCGGCATCATGATATCGACGAAAATGATATGGGGCTTGCTGTCGGCGATTTTGGCCAAGGCATCGAAGCCATCGGTGGCCGTGATTACTTCACAGCCTGCTTTCTTTAACAAAGTCTCGGCGGTACGACGAATCGTCTTGGAATCGTCGATTACCATTACCTTGAGGTCTTGGAAATTGTCAGTCATGGAAACTGCCTTCAACCGTGGACCGTAATTGGCCGCAACTTATTGTAATTTTTAGCCTTTCTAATGACTCTCTGAGCGGGACTTGTAGCGTCGTTAGCCCATGCGAAGTTTTTAACATAGATTCTATATTCAATCTATAAGGCCTTATGAAACTTGAGAAAATGTCCCGCTAACGGCCTTACTTAATAAGCGTCGGCGCCAATAGCGAACCGCTCTGTGCGCTGCTAACATTGCTTGGTTCATAGCACAGATCGTACCAATTCCCCCGCCGGCAGCGATTGAGTTGCCTGCGCCTTATAGAACGGAGACCCCATGAGCCTGCGTGTTGGTGTGGTGATGGACCCTATCGCCAAAATCAAACCCTGGAAAGATACCACCTTTGCCATGCTGCTGGAGGCACAGCGGCGCGGCTGGTCTCTGCTTTATATGGAGCCGGGGGACCTGTACATACGTGATGGTCGCACCTTTGCCATCACTCGGACACTGTCTGTCACCGACAATAACGACGATTGGTACCGCCTGGCCGATACTGTGAATCACGACCTAGCGGATTTGGATATTATTCTGATGCGTCAGGATCCGCCGTTTAATGCGGAATACATCTATGCGACCTACCTGCTCGAAAAGGCAGAGCAGGAAGGGGTGATGGTGGTGAATCGTCCGGGCAGCGTGCGTGATAGTAATGAAAAACTGTTCGCTACTGATTTCCCGCAGTGTTGTGCGCCGACACTGGTATCGAGTCAGTCCACCCTGCTGCGAGATTTTGTACAGGAGTTTGGTGATACGGTGATGAAGCCGCTGGACGGCATGGGCGGTAGCAATATTTTCCGAGTACGCAAAGATAGCCCGAACATTTCGGTGGTGATCGAGGTACTGACCCAGCACGGTAAGACGCCGATCATGGCGCAACGCTTTGTGCCGGAAATTACTGAAGGGGACAAGCGCATTCTGATGATCAACGGAGAGCCGGTGCCCTATGCGTTGGCGCGGATTCCCAAAGAAGGCGAGTTACGAGGCAATCTGGCGGCGGGGGGGACTGGGCAGGGCCGGGAGTTGAGTGACAGGGATCGCTGGATTTGTGAACAGGTGGGGCCGACGCTGAAGCGCAAAGGACTTTATTTTGTGGGGCTCGACGTAATTGGTGACTACCTCACAGAAATCAATGTGACTAGCCCTACTTGTGTCCGAGAGTTGGATGCGATTTTTGATATCAACATTGCCGGGCAGTTATTTGACGCTCTGCTCGAGTTGCGGTCGACATCATAGATCCGACCGCAGGGGCGGGACACACTGGCTGCTACCCTAGTGTGGCGGGTGTTGCCCGCCATGATTGGAATCCAATGGTTAACTAAAGTCGTCTAAGAGTTGTAGTGAAAACAATAATATGGAATCAAACCCTGCATCTGCTACCGCTTCTGATCGCCTCACCTTCACGGCTTTTCTTGCGTTGGCATTTCATGGCATTTTGATCTTCGGGGTGAGCTTTGCCCCGGAACTGCAGCGTGCGGCTCCCCATACCTTGGAAGTAACCCTAGCCCAACATCATAGCGATAGTGAGCCAGAGGAAGCAGATTTCATTGCACAGAGTAACCAGCACGGTTCCGGGGATCAGGCTGACAAGCGGGAGCTTACCACTACCGAGCAGGCTGATTTTGCTGACAGTCAGCTGGAAAAGGTGCAGCTCAAGGAAAAGACTACCCAGGAACGCAGGGATCGGGTCAGCCAGGAGCTGGTGATTACCACGGCCCAGGACAGTGAAGATAAGGTTAGTGCGGACCAGAAAAAAAAGACTGATCCTAAACCTTTGAAAGTGGCTAAACAGGAAAACCTGCAGGATCTGAGCCAGCAGATTGCCAGCTTGCAGGCACGGCTGGATGAACAGAAACAGGCTTACGCCAAGCGTCCCCGGGTACGTCGCCTGACATCAGTTTCTACCAAGGCTCACTTTGAAGCGGTCTACATCGATGGCTTTCGTCGCAAAGTGGAAACGATGGGGACCCGTAACTTTCCTGCCCGGGCACTGAGCAGCAACACATACGGAGCGGCGCGCCTGATGGTGGCGATCCAGAAAGATGGCACCCTAAAAGAAGTGCGACTGCTTAAATCCTCAGGCCATAAATTCCTTGATCAAGCGGCGATTCAGAGCGTGCGATTGGCTGCACCGTTCGATACATTCACGACTGAAATGAGCCGGAAGATGGATGTGCTGGAAATTATCCGTACCTGGAAATTCGATAGTAATCGCAGGGTGTCGTCTAAGTAGTGGCTTTCACAAAGATAGGGTAGAGCTGGGCATGGGTGCATGTTGTTTCGCTGGCCACTGAAGTAAAATCAACCTAGGGCCGTGGCGCTGCTGGTACGTTTCGGCAATAGCATCGAATTGGCGATAGGCTTGTCGCTTGCAGCCCTCTCTTCTGCCCCGGATACTGTGTCCATGGAAAACTCACCTTTGAAATACCAGTTGCTGGTGGCCATGCCACAAATGGCCGATCCGGATTTTGAACATTCCGTTACCTATATCGTTGAACATAGTAGTGAAGGGGCCATGGGGCTGACGCTTAATCGTCCGGTGCAAATCAGCCTGGGCGATATTCTCAGCGACATGGATATCGAGATCGAAGTGCCGCCGTCGGAACGACATCGGGTGGTGGCCGGTGGGCCAGTACAGCAGGAGGCCGGCTTTGTACTGCATAGCGCGGCTACCCGCTGGCACGCCAGCATTCCTCTCAGCGATGGACTGATTCTCACCACTAGCCGCGATATCCTGGAAGCCATCGCTATTGGTGAAGGCCCTGAACAATCGCTCATTTGTCTTGGTTATGCTGGGTGGGATGCCGGTCAGTTGGAACAGGAGCTAGTCGATAATGCCTGGCTCAGCACTCCCGCCAGCCGCGAATTGGTGCTTGAGACACCTTTTGAACAAACTTGGCACGCTGCCGCTGCCCGCATTGGTGTTGATATGAGCCTGATCGCTACGCAGGCGGGGCATTGTTGACTCACGCTGACATGCCGAAGGCTCCATACAACACCCGGTGCCAGCCTGGGGTGTCTAGCGTGGAGTATGCCGTCTCATTATGATTTTAGCCTTTGATTACGGTACACAAAAAATCGGAGTGGCCAGCGGTAACGAGCTGCTGGGTACCGCCACTCCTCTGAAAGCCTTGCCTTGCAAAAACACCCAGCCCAACTGGGATGACATTGCCGCGCTGCTAAAAGAGTGGGAGCCGGAAGCATTGGTGGTTGGTTTGCCGCTCAATATGGATGGCAGCGACAGTGAATCTACTGTCCGCGCGCGAAAATTTGCCAATCGTTTGCACGGACGCTTCGGCAAAAAAGTGTGGTTGATCGATGAGCGACTGAGCACCCGCGAAGCCCGCGAACGTACCGGTATTAAGAAAGCAGATAGCCGGGTAGATTCTATGGCGGCGGTGATTATTGCTGAAGGTTTCTTTGCGGGTGATGCAAAGGTCTTTTAATTTTAGCGCGACTGCTCCCGTTCCCATTCCGGCGGTTTCCATAGATGTTTCAGGCGCTGCGTTAGCGGGCCTTTCTGGCCCATGGCTCGGAACATGTCCAGGTATTCGTGGCACCAGTTCACCACCAGACTGTTGCTATACACCGGGCGGGTGATGCCGTACTCCACTGGCTGGTCGTTTTTTTCTTCCACGAAGGTGCCGAACAGACGGTCCCAAATAATAAAGACACCGGCATAGTTTTGGTCGATGTATTCCGGGTTGCGGCCATGGTGGACACGGTGGTGGCTGGGGGTATTGAAAATGAATTCGATGGCCGGGTGCAGCTTGCCCACCAGAGTGGTGTGAATAAGGTATTGGTACACCAGCGATAGCGCATAGCACACCCCGATCCACACCGGGTTGAAGCCCAGGAACGCCAGCGGCACGTAGAACAGCCAGCCACCATTAAAAATGTTGGTAGCGTTTTGACGCATGGCGGTGGAGAAGTTCATTCGCTCGGAAGAGTGGTGGGTCACATGGGCGGCCCAGAACCAGCGCACCCGGTGAGAGGTGCGATGGAAGCCGTAGTAACAGAAGTCCACCAGCAACCACAGGCCAATGGCCGTGAATAGGGTCAACTCCACGTCCAGTAGACGGTGTTGGTAGGCAAAGGCATACACCGGAAAAGCAATCAGCCCGGCGAACAGCAGTTCGGTGGTTTGATAGCCTGCTCCCAACATGAAATTCAGCCACGATTCACGACCATCCACCAACCGATTGTTGTGGCGAATCTTGCGGTACTCCCACAGAAACAGGCCGATAAAGAGTGGCGTTGCCACCACGAAAATCAGTTGCCGTGCATCCAGAGCTAGCCAGTTGGGCAGCACATTCCAGAGTGGTGCCAGGCCGCTGTTTTGCCAGACATTGTTGAACCAGTCCATTAGTGCCATGGGAGCCTCGAGATTGGTGAGGAGCGTGGTAGAGCTGGCAGTGTGCGACAAGTACGACTTCCTGTATTGACGATCTGTGCCTTATTTTTGACAATTGGCGCCAATAGGGCAACGTTGTCGATAAGGAGATCCCATGGCCACCGCCATGCGCGTTACTGGTGCTTGGGTGCAACTGCTCACGGATTGGCTTGATCGAGAAAACCTGCCGGCTCCGACATTGCGAGCCGTGCTGGACAGCCGATCCCCTGCGGATTTGGTGCCGCTGCCGTTATGGCGGGATTTATTGCAGCAGGCGGTGGCGTTGCGCCCGGAGCGGCTGGCGCCAGGGCTGGAAATTGGCGCCCTAATACAGCCCCGTCATGTGGGTATGTTGGGATATCTGATTCTCACCTGCCGGACCTTGGGCGAGGCCATGCTCGCCTACCAGCGCTATGAAACCCTGTTCTATGGCCAGGACATGGTGGAGGTGGTGGGGGAAGGCGATCAGATATTGGTGCGTTGGCCCGGCGAAAATACCACTGGGGAGCTGGCGGATAGCGTCGCCATAGCGGCGTTGATCAGCTTTCTACGCCGGCAAGTGGACGCCCCCCCGGTGCCGGCTCAGGTAGCGTTCGCCTTTGCCGGCCCCGCAGCGCCGGTTCGGGCAGCGTATGAGGCTTTCTTTGGTTGTGAAGTGGTGTTTGAACAGGCACATACTTGCGTGGCCTTTCCTGTGCATTTTCTCGCCATTGCCTTGCCGCACAGCGACCCGAGCATGCGTAGCCTGCTGGACCGGCAAGCCCAGGCCATGCTGTCGGCGTTGCCGGGGTCCGGTAGTTTTGATCGGGCACTGCAACACGCCATGGTGAGGTTAATGCCGGAAGCGGCAGTGACCTTGCCGCGGCTGGCCGCTGAGCTGCATATGTCTGTGCGGACGCTGCAGCGGCGCCTTACGCAGAGGCAATTAACCTGGCGAGAGTTGCTGGATCGTACTCGCGAGCAGTTGGCGCGCCATTACCTGGCAGACCGGTCGCTGACCTTGGGGGATATTGCCCTGTTGTTGGGGTTTTCCGAACACAGTGCTTTCAGTCGTGCCTACCGGCGCTGGACGGGTACGACGCCGGCGCGTACCCGCAAGCAGATGGGGGAGGCATACAAGCCATGAATGTTGTGGTTGCAACACGCCTTGCCGGACTTTACTGGCTCAAGTGATAAAAGTGGTACCTGAGGTGATCATCAATGAAGCTGGCGATAAAGAAATAGGAGTGATCGTAACCGGGCTGCATGCGTAGGGTGATTGGTACGCCAGCTTCTTCGCAGGCGGCGCTTAATGCTTCCGGGCGAAGCTGGCCGTCGCGGTAGAAATTATCCGCGTCTCCTTGATCTACCATTAGCGGCAGCGGGCTGCCGCTGCGTTTGAGTAGCTCGCAGCTATCCCACGCTTTCCAGCGTTCCTTGTCTTCACCCAAATAGCCGCCTAGGGCTTTTTCGCCCCATGGGCATTGGCTGGGGTTGCAGATCGGGGCAAAGGCCGACACTGAGGTGTAGCGGCCGGGGTTCTTCATCGCACAGACCAGGGCGCCGTGGCCGCCCATGGAATGACCACTGATGGCCTGCTTGCCGTTGAGGGGGAAATGTTCCTGAACCAGCGCGGGCAATTCTTCCGTTACATAATCGTACATGCGGTAGTGCTGGCTCCAGGGCGACTGGGTGGCATTTACATAGAAGCCGGCACCGGAACCAAAGTCGTAGCTGTCGTGTTCACCGGGTAGGTCTGTGCCCCGCGGGCTGGTATCCGGACAAACAATGGCCAGCCCTAGTTCGGCTGCAGTTCTGTGAGCGCCGGCTTTCTGCATGAAATTTTCATCGGTGCAGGTTAGCCCGGACAGCCACCACAGTAGCGGCACATCATTGCCCTCCGCTGCCGGAGGCAGGTAGAGGGCAAAGATCATTTCGCAGTTGAGTGCCTGGCTGTGATGTTTATAGCGTTTCAACCAGCCACCAAAGGATTTAGTGGCAGAAACCAGTTCGATATCGGACATGAGGCAACCCCTCTAAAACGGTAGTGGAAGCTCGCCTGCAAGCGATTTTCACCAGCAGGCTGGCTGCCACAGTAAAGGCTAGAAAAGAATGACGGACCGAATGCTCTTGCCTTCGTGAAGTAGGTCGAAGGCGGTATTGATGTCTTCCAGGCCCATGGTGTGGGTAACGAATTCATCAATCTTGATTTCGCCTTTCATGTAACGATCCACATAACCGGGCAGCTCTGTGCGGCCTTTAACGCCGCCGAAGGCAGAGCCTTTCCAGACTCGACCGGTTACCAGCTGGAACGGGCGAGTGGAGATTTCTTCACCGGCACCGGCTACGCCAATAATAATGGATTCACCCCACCCTTTGTGGCAGCACTCCAGAGCAGACCGCATCACGTTGACATTGCCGATGCACTCGAAGGAATAGTCCACGCCACCGTCGGTGAGCTCGACAATCACTTCTTGAATAGAGTCGTTGTAATCCTTGGGATTGATGAAGTCGGTGGCGCCAAATTGCCGCGCCAGGGTTTCTTTGCCCGGGTTAGTGTCGATGGCAATAATACGCTCTGCCTTGGCCATCACCGCGCCTTGAATCACCGACAAGCCGATGCCGCCGAGCCCGAATACGGCCACGGTGGAGCCGGCTTCTACCTTGGCGGTATTAAGAACGGCACCAATACCGGTGGTGACCCCGCAGCCGAGCAGGCAGATTTTATCCAGCGGGGCTTCTTTGCTCACCTTGGCTAGGGAAATTTCCGGCACCACGGTGTATTCAGAAAAGGTGCTGGTGCCCATGTAATGGTGCAGCAGTTTGCCGTTCAGGGAGAAGCGGCTGGTGCTATCGGGCATTAGGCCCTTGCCTTGGGTGGCACGCACGGCCTGGCACAGGTTGGTCTTGCCGCTGAGGCAGAATTTACACTTGCGACATTCGGCGGTGTAGAGCGGAATTACATGGTCACCGGGTTTCAGGCTGGTGACGCCTTCGCCCACTTCCTGGACGATGCCGGCGCCTTCATGGCCGAAGATGGAGGGGAATAGACCTTCCGGATCTTTCCCGGACAGGGTGTAGGCATCGGTGTGGCAGACGCCGGTGGCGACGATCTGTACCAGCACTTCGCCGGCCTTGGGGCCGGCCACATCGACTTCTTCGATAACCAAAGGTTTACCTGCTTCCCAGGCCACGGCGGCGCGCGATTTCATACCCTGTCTCCAGATCATAATTAAACGAGCATTGAGTCTACTGGGTATGCAATAGGGAAATAAGGCACAATTCAGCAATAGATTATTGCTCAGGAGCAACAATGCAGCATTGGGACCGGATTGAGGCCTTTGTGGAGGTGGTGCGTGGTGGTTCATTTGCACGGGCCGCCCGGCACTTGGGCGTGTCCAGCTCCCATGTGAGCCGGTTGGTGGCGCGGCTGGAAACCCAGCTGGGGACGCAGCTTTTGTATCGCACCACCCGGCGGTTAACGCTCACGGATGCGGGCACGGTCTATTTCGAGCATTGCTGCCAATTGTTTGATGGGTTTCAGGAGGCGCTGAATGCGATCAGTGATTTCCAGCAACAGCCCACCGGGGTGTTGCGGCTGACCTGCGCCACCACTTTTGGCGAGCGTTTCATCGCGCCGCTGGTGAACGACTTTCTGGCGCGTCACCCGCAATTATCCGTGCAGCTGGATTTCACCAACCGGCGGGTGGACATCGTGGATGAAGGTTTCGATGTAGCCATTCGCACCGGGGCCTTGCCGGATTCCTCCCTGATTGCGCGTAAGCTCTGCCCGCGACGGGAATATGTGGTGGGCTCGCCGGGCTATTTTTCTCGCCATGCTCGCCCACATACGTTGGGGGAGTTAAGCGGCCATAATTGTCTGCAGGGCTCGTCGGAGCAGTGGACCTTTGATGTGGACGGCCAGCATCGCCACAGCAAGGTCCAGGGAAACTGGAAAGGCAATTCTGGGGCCGCCTTGCTGGATGCGGCTCGCAAGGGCATCGGGCTGGCACAATTACCCGATTATTATGTGGAGGAAGACTTGGCGCGTGGTCAGTTGGTGTCGGTGTTAGATCAGTACGCCTGCACGCATACCGCTGTGTGGGTTGTTTACCCTCGCCACCGGCATTTGTCGCCGAAGGTGCGTCAGTGTGTGGATTTTTTGGTTGAGAAGATGGGGCGTTGAAGGAGTGAGGGTCGTACTGATTGTGGCCATTCACCTGATAGAGCCACAACCGTTGCTGGAACTTACCGACGGCAAACTGGCTGTCTTGATTTAAGAGCTCTGGAGTTTCAAGGTTTGCATCGTTGTCCATAAGTATGCCCCAGAGCCTTCATGATCAGGTTTGGGTTTGGACTGTTGGGCATAGTCTAATCCACGACTCGTTGTGCGTAGAGAGTAAGCACCGCAATCGAATAGCTCAAACGTCGCGGTTCATATATAGCGGGCTGTTGAAAGCTGGTTAAGGGGCTTCCAATACGTACGCTACGGGTTGCCTGATACCAACAGAGCGGTAATGCTTTTCGGCAGAATGCCGTTCTCTCATGCCAGATAATCGTAGCGCGCTCGATGTTCCCCTCCAACGATGCAGTGGTGTGGAGAACGGTGTAGCCTGAATGGCATCAACTTGGTGGTTTTCTGTTTGAAATCAGAAGAAAAGAAACGTCGCTTCCTGGCCATCTGACATCTCACGTAGAGTGGCAACTTTACCCCCTACGTTGATGTCTAGATGCAGTAGACCGCTACGCCATGGCAAAACAGCAACAAGGAAATAAGCAACAATCACGCACTTCTCACATTCAAGGTCATCATGAGCATTCTGCAACTTCCCCATGCCCGCCCTGATGTTATCCTCATTGACTGGCATGCCACCCTAGTGGATACCCACGACGCCATGTATCACGCGGTAGATGATATTCTTCCTCAGTTGCATGAAATTGACCTTTGGAATCGGCTACTGGATCCGGATGACTCTAAGACCATCGAAGATGCCAAGCTATTGATTTACGTTAAAGATCATCGTCGACTTCATCCCAAAATTGTTTCCCAGCGAAAAATATCCCGCACCGACATTTTTGAAGTGCTATTCGGTAGTGATCAGGAAGCTAAAGAGCGTGCCCACCGGGTTTTTGATCAAGCCTATCGCAAATATGTAGCAGAGGTTCACCCCCTAGAACCGGACACTCGCGAGCAACTTGAGCATCTTCGCCAGCTGAATATACGGCTCGGCCTGATTTCCAACCGTAAACGCGAATTTTTGGAACACGAACTGGCTCTAGTGGACGGCAGCGGCTGGGAAGATCTGTTTGATGTGGTGGTATGCGGCAGCGATGTCGAAGAGCGTAAGCCTTCACCTCAGATGCTATATGAAGCCATGAAAATCCTCGATAAACCGCCCGAGGAAAGCTGCTGGTATGTAGGCGACAGCACCACGGATGTTATTGCGGCCAAGGAAGCTGGGGTGACTTCCGTTTTCTATAATGGGGCTAACTGGGATCAAGCATGGCTGGACAAGATCTTTCCACATACAGTTAAACACCCCCATCGCCCTGACGCTGTGGTTCGCAGCATTGCCGAGCTAACAACACTGGCTCGCCATTTGCTTGCCCAGCACAAACGAGTAGAACGGGCCCGAGGGTGATTAGAGGCCTGATTGGCCCAATCAGCCACCGTCTTCTTTGCCTCAAAAAGGTACATTCGTACCAATAGTATTTTCAACACGCGAGAGCCCTATGAGCCAATACCGTCTGCATGCTTTTAGTGATGACGCCCTAGGCACGGATGACGCCACGGCCTTGGCAGAACGCTTGCGCAAAGGCCACATCACAACTAAAGATGTTACGGAGGCCGCCATTGCCCGCTTGCAACGGGTTAACCCTGTCATTAATGGTTTGGCTTTGGAAACATTCACCGACGCCCGAGATAGAGCGAATGAAGGCGGCTTTAATGGTTTTTTCTCCGGTGTTCCCAGCTTAATTAAAGACAATATCGATTTGGCTGGGCTGCCTACAGGTCATGGCAGTGCTGCGGTTGGGGCTAAACCCATGAAGAAAACCAGCGTGCTGGCCAAACAATATCTGGCCCAAGGTTTTAATATACTAGGCAAAACCACCCTGCCGGCTTTTGGTTTCACTGCGTCCACGGAGTGGGCCCAGGGTTCCTCCACTCGTAACCCTTGGCACCTTAAGTATTCTGCTGGCGGCTCCTCTGGTGGCAGCGCAGCCTTAGTGGCAGCTGGAGCTGTGCCCATTGCCCACGGTAACGATGGTGGGGGCTCTATTCGCATCCCCGCCGCTGCCTGCGGCTTGGTGGGCTTGAAAAGTACTCGTGGTCGCTTGGTTACTCAGGAAGCTGGCAAAGCCTTGCCAATCAATATCATCAGTGATGGCGTACTCAGTCGTACCGTGCGCGACACCGCCAATTTCTTTGCGGAAGCCGAAAAGTACTACCGTAACCGCAAACTGCCGCCTATCGGCCACGTTCGTCGCCCTGGCAAGCAACGTCTACGTATTGGCCTGATGGTGGATTCTATCGCCGGCGACGCCACGTGCCCGCAGACTCGTGCAGCGGTAGAGGCGACGGGTAAACGGCTGGCTGGGCTGGGCCATCATGTGGATGTGGCCCATATCGATCTGCCGCGGCGTTTCGTGGATGATTTCTTGCTCTACTGGGCCATGCTGGCTTTTTTTGTGAGCAAATTCGGGCGGTCCTGTTTTCCCAAGGGTTCGATAGCAAGCAATTGGACCCGCTCTCACAGGGACTGGCCCGCTATTACCGACAGCGCTTTGTGAGGACCCCCGGCATGTTGCGTCAACTCAAACAAAGCCAGGCCCACTATGCCCAAGTATTTAGCCAATACGATGTCGTTCTTACTCCTGTGCTCGCCCATACTACCCCTGAACTGGGGTATCTTGGCGCTGATGTGGATTTTGACACTCAGCTTGAACGGCTACTTCGCTACTCTACCTTCACTCCTGCCAATAACGCGTCGGGTAGTCCGGGCCTCTCTCTCCCCCTTGGAAAAGCAGAAAATGGGCTGCCTATTGGAGTACAACTGAATGGGCGTCTTGGTGATGAGCGTACTCTGATTGAGTTGGCTTTTGAGTTGGAGGAACAGCAGCCGTTTCGTCACCTAGGCCAGTGTTAATGCTGTATGGGTTAAGGTCTATACCCTTCCTCCGCCGTTAGCAGAATGCCGTCTACGGCGTCGGTATCAGCGAGGGGGGAAGTGCGCCTGAGGCACCAGGAAAACAAGGTGCTATTTAATCGTTGTATGCGTGGCGTCGTAAGGTTAACCCTTTAGCTTCTTTGCTAAGCCACATTGCGTTTGGCAATGGCGCGCAGAACGATTTGACATTGATTCTCGCCGTATTCGCGGATATCCGCTTCAGCATCGGCCACGTTGCGGCTGACGACATTGACTTGCAGGCGCTTGAAAATCTGGAGTGATACATCGAATTCCGAGATATCTTCCTGCAGAGCGATAAAGGAATAGCGTTTAAGGAGGGGGATGAGGTTCAGAATGTTGCTGGCCAAATAGCGGTTATGGGCGAAGCGCCGGGTGGCGATTTCCACAAAATGGAAAGCTAGCTTATGTGCAGAGCGCATATCGTTATTCATAAAGTGCTGCTCAAGCTGTGGCAGCATTTCCACTAAATCTTCGATATCGCCGGGTTGCCAACGGGCGGCGGCCTGCCCGGCGAGCCCTGACAGTAGCATAAACAGGAAATCGTAAAGATCGCGTACCTGCTTGTCGGTGACCTCACAAACACGTGCGCCTTTGCGCGGTTGAAGCTCAATTATGTGCTGCTTTTCCAAGAGCCGAAAGGCTTCCCTGAGTGAGTTGGTGCTCACATCCAGTTGCTTGGCAAGATCATTTTCCGGCAACCGGCTGCCGGGGGCGAGTTCGCCGGTAATGATCTGTTCGCTTAGATGTCGGGCGATTTGTTCACTGAGGCTCACGGCTTGTAGCGACATGGTGGGGTCCTTACTGGGGCCTTGTCTAATTTGGGCCATTATCCATCATGGGCCTAATATCTCATTAATTGAGCTGTTTGACAATTCATGAACTCATGGGTAGTCTCACCGTGACATTGATGACTGTGACTGTTTGGCTTGAACTAGCGAGGTGTGAGCCATGTTCGAGAATACGAATCCTGATGTAATGCTAAAAATGAAAAAATATGGCTACCTGGCTTTTTGGGCAATTATGGTGCCGCTTGTTCCTTTTTCTGCCTTCGTGGGGGTGGAAAGTGGCACGCAGGATTATTGGGCCTGGTTTATGTATGCCTTCATCTTCGGGATTATCCCGGTACTGGATTATTTGGTGGGTAAAGATCCGACTAATCCCAGTGAAGATGTGCAGGTTCCCACTATGAGTGAGGAAGTTTTTTACCGGGTCTCTGCAATCGCCATGGGCTTCGTATGGATCGCGGTATTGTTCTACGCTGGTCATATTTTCATGAACAATGGCTACGGTCTGCTGGGCAAGATCGGTTGGATTGTCTCTATTGGCACCGTAGGTGGCATTATCGCCATCAATTTGGGGCATGAGTTGATCCACAAAGATCCCAAAGTGGAAAATTGGATGGGTGGTTTGTTGCTGTCTAGCGTCACCTATGCGGGTTTCAAGGTGGAGCATGTGCGGGGTCATCACGTCCACGTATCTACCCCGGATGACGCATCGTCCAGCCGTTATAACCAAAGTCTGTATAACTTTCTTCCCAAGGCGTTTGTACATAACTTCATTAACGCCTGGAGTCTGGAAAAAAAATACCTGGAGCGTAAAGGGAAGAAGAACATTAGTGTTCATAATGAACTTATCTGGTGGTACAGCATTTCTGCGTTGTTCGCGGCCACATTCGGACTGCTTTGGGGTTGGCAGGGGGTGGTGTTCTTTCTGGGGCAGAGTTTCTTTGCCGCCCTAGCCTTAGAGATCATTAACTACATTGAACACTACGGTTTGCATCGCCGTGTGAATGACAAGGGGCGTTTCGAGCGGGTGACACCTGCACATAGCTGGAACTCCAACTTCTTGTTGACTAACTTGGCCCTGTTTCAACTGCAGCGCCACAGTGACCACCATGCTTACGCCAAGCGTCGTTATCAAGTCTTGCGCCATTATGAAGAAAGTCCGCAGTTGCCGGCAGGTTACGCCACCATGTATGTGTTGGCCTTGATACCGCCACTGTGGAGAAAGGTGATGAATCCTCGAGTAGAAGCGTATTACGAGGGTGAATTGGATCAACTGTTCCGCGATGGCAAGCGAGTGAACAATATCGCTTAATGCGGATAACTGTTCTTTATCAATGCTGAATAAAAAAGCCTCGACTATGCCGAGGCTTTTTTATTTTGAGAAGCCGAAAGATTCGGGTCAGCGGTATTCGACTTCTAAGGTGACGGCACTAGATACATTGCCAGCAGTCACCGTTTCACCATTAACTTTAACTAGGCCGGCTTCCAGCTCGAAGGTTTCAGTCGTATCAGCAGGGTTGCGTGTCCCAAGGGGGGCAGTAAGCGTGGTTTGTCCATCCAGTGTGACAGGGGTAGCGGTATTGCGCTGCCTGAATCGCCACCAGTTCTCTAGACACTTCCCAGCCGTTCTTGGTGACGCTTTTCATACTCTACCGGTGACAGCTTTTCATTAGAACCATGGCGCCGCCGGTTGTTATAGAACATCTCGATATAATCAAAAATATCTGCCCGAGCGGCGTCACGGCTGCTGTAAATCTTTCGCTTTATTCTTTCCCGCTTCAACAGCTGGAAGAAGCTCTCAGCAACAGCATTGTCGTGGCAGTTACCGCGCCGACTCATACTCCCCTCCAGGTCATGCGCCCTCAGAAACGAATCCCAGTCGTGGCTGGTGTATTGACTGCCTTGGTCGGAGTGAACAACCACCTTGCCTTCAGGCTTGCGGCGCCAGACCGCCATCAGCAGCGCATCCAGCGCCAGCTCCTTGGTTATCCGGGATT